>Ga0222628_1000115_pt1 | contig 39143 bp, 43 predicted proteins | sample AntAcemetageno95_FD_179860 | JGI IMG/M metagenome (GOLD analysis project Ga0222628, IMG submission 179860) | Saline water microbial communities from Ace Lake, Antarctica - #95 | ecosystem: Environmental > Aquatic > Non-marine Saline and Alkaline > Saline | place: Antarctica: Ace Lake | collected...
ATAATCAGATTCACTGAAATCTTTTTTGATGACATCAATGTTTTTATCGTTTTGTAATTCAATATTAATTACATTAATACCATTTATTGTTCCGATAATTCTAGCATCATATTTTTTTATTTTATCAATTAAGTTATTAAATTCTTTTTTAAAAATATCCTGATTTACACCTTCGCCAAAATCCCAACCAAGCATATTCACTACTAAAATATTACATTGTGCCTCAAAATAGAATCCATCGCCAAAATCATATTCGCAAATATCATATTTTTTTAAGGGCTCAACATCATCAAATATTAAATTTCTATTTTCAAATGTTAAATTTATCCCTGAGCTGTAAAAATTATTTTCATTTTCATCAAAATTGTTTTGGTTGGAATTATTAAAAAATATTAAAACACCAGAAATAAGAAAGATTATTGTAAATAAAACTATCAAAATAATCTTTTTGCTCATAGTATTTATGCTTAATAGCAACTTTATATATTTTTGTTTTTTGCCTTTATTTTTTATAGAGTGTTTCTGAGCAATATGTCTTATAACTCAATATATAGATAATTTTATATATTTTAACTTGTAAATTATAGCATGGAAGAATTTTTTCAATTACAGAACATTAAATCTCGAGATGCCCACAAGAAAATTTAAACAAAAAACAAATTTTTAAAATTTCCCCATATCATAGCAAACTTTAAATTAAGCCAATGGCTTTAGATATTATGAAAGATATAAATTTGTTTCAAGCAAAAGATTCTGTTTATTTGAAGAGGGTGAAATCTAAGGCGGAAGTTTCTAAGGATGAAAAGTGTGATGGGTTTTTGATTGATTCTTCGGAGAAAGAGACGAGGAGAATTATTGAGTCGCTGAAGGGCTCTGGGAAAGTTATTGCAGTTGTCGGCGGAGATGATGCGTTTAATCGGCGGGCGGCTGAGAGTTTGAAAATTAATTATTTGGTTTCTCCAGAAAAGGGAGACAAAAAAGATGGCTTGAAACAGAGGGATTCTGGAATTAATCATGTTGTTGCGAAGATTGCTAAAGAAAAGGGAATTGCCATTGTTGTTAATATGTCTGTAATTACTGGACTGGAAGGCAAAGAAAAAGCATTAAGATTGGAGCGCCTTATTCAGAACATAAAGATTTGTCGTAAAACTGGGTGTAGTATTAAGATAGCAAGCTTAGCTGAGAATAAAAAAGTTGTTTTTGACGAACATGGGCGAAAGTCGTTTGGCATAAGCTTGGGAATGTCAAGTATACAATCTGCTAGTGCTGTGCAATTCTGAAAAAGTTTATAAAAGAAGTTTGTTGTATAAGTCAATGGTGCAGGTGACTGGTTTTGTTATGAGAGCTATTGAAGTAATTGGGAATCATATTCAAGGGCTTCCAGCAAGTGAAGCAATAATTTTTGATATCGCTATAATTTTAATTGTTTCCGCAATGCTTGCATTTATCGCGAAAATGTTAAAACAACCTTTAATTCCTGCGTATGTTTTGACTGGTTTGATTATTGGTCCACTTATTCTTGGTTTCGTTAAAAATCTGGATTTAATTTATGCGTTTTCTGAAATTGGTATTGCGTTTTTATTATTTACTGCAGGATTAGAAATTTCGTTTCGTAAGATTAAAGAAGCAAATTTAAAAAAAATCGCGCTTATTGGATTGTTGCAGGTCGGAATAATTTTTGGCGTTGTAATTTCTCTTGCGGGATTTTTAAATTTGAGTTATTTGCAAGCGGCTTATATTGGTATTATAATGGCTTTTGGCTCCACGATGGTTGATATTAAATTGTTGGCGGATAGGGGCGAATTGGTTACACTGCATGGTCGATTGGTTTTGGGTATTCTATTATTACAGGATTTAATTGCGATTATTGCTATCGTGGTTTTTACTACGGGAGGATTTGCAATTGTCCCACTTGTGATTGCGTTCGCGAAGTTGGCGATAATTTTAATCATGGCGATTGTTTTACATAAATATATTTTACATAAATTATTTAGATTCGCTGCGCGATCAAATGAGCTTTTACTTTTATCCTCATTGGCTGTGCTTTTCCTTTTCATTATTTTTGCATATCTTTTTGAGCTATCAATTGTTATCGGGGCATTTATTGCTGGTGTTTCATTGGCTAATTCTCCTTTTAAGATGGAACTTGGGTCTAAAATTTCCCCGTTAAGAGATTTCTTTGCAATTTTGTTTTTTGTTGCTCTAGGAATGCAGATTGTTTTTAGTGGAGTTGGCGAGAGATTGGTTTTACTTGGGGTACTTCTTGCTGGCGCATTTATCCTCAAGCCATTCATAACCTTGGTTCTTCTGAGAGTTGGAGGATACCAATCAAGAACTAGTTTTTTAACTGCAGTCTCGCTTGCCCAGCTTTCGGAGTTTTCATTAATTATAGGGTTTATTGGGTATGGACTCGGCGTTCTGGACGCTAGCTTGTTATCAACAATTATTCTCGCAACAATTATTACCATGTCGGTCACTCCTTATTTTATTGATTTTAAAAAGGGACTATTCAAATTTTTTAGCTCTCCTCTTGCTGTATTGGAATTTTTACCAACAAGAGAAGGCCTTGAATATACCAAAAAAGGAGATAAGGAAATTCTTTTGATTGGATTACATCGGCTAGGTGGATCATTAATAAAAGAGGTGCTGGAAAAGAAAAAGAAATTAATAGTTATTGATTATAATCCCGAAGTAATTAATGCTCTAAAAAAGAAGAAAATCTCTTGTATTTATGGCGATATTACTAGTCCTGAATTAATGGATAAAATTGATTTGAAAAAATTAAAATTAGTGATTTCCACCATTCCTGACTACGAAGATAGTTTGCATTTATTGAAAAAAATCAAAAGCATTAATCATCGTGTAAAAGTTATTGTAATAGGATCAAGAATTAGTGAAACATTGAATCTGTATAAAAGGGGTGCTGATTATGTTGTTACGCCAAAAATTATTGCTGGGCAAGAACTGGCAAATATTATTCATAGTGAAAATCCTGATTTTAAAAAAATCAAGAAAAAACATTTAAAACATTTAGATGGAATTCATAAATTGCTTTACTAAACCTTAAAAAGCTTTAATCTTTTGACTAATATGGATGAAAAATTAATCATCGAATCTTTATCTCCGATAGAACGAAGTGTTTTTCCTAAATTAAATAAAGAATTTTTAGATATTGAAAATATTTCCGAAAAAACAAATTTAGATAAAACAACAATATTAAGAGCTGTTGGATTTTTAAAAAATAAAGAACTAATTGAAATAGAAAGTTCAGAAAAGAAAGTTCTAATTTTAGGAATTTTAGGTATTAATTATTTGAAAAAAGAATTGCCCGAACGGACATTGTTGAATAAGCTGGTTGAAAAAAATATTATTCCGATTGGAGAAATTAAAAATGTTTGTGGGCTTAATGATAATGAAGCGAAGATTGCATTAGGTACCTTGAAGAAGAAAGCGTTAGTTGAAATTAATCAGGGAAAATTAAGTTTGAGCGCGAAGCCTAGCGAGGTGACGAATAAGATGATTGAGGAAATTTTTATAGAAAAATTACCGATGGATTTTGATACAATTGTTGATTTAGATAAGTTGGCATTTGAAAACTTGAAAGGCCGAAAAGATATTGTTGAAATTGAGGAGCAGAAAACTACGAAAGTTAAATTGACAAAGTTGGGCAAGAAAATTTCTGAGATGAGTCTTGATGATAATTTATTGGAGGCATTGACGCCGAAGATTTTGAAGCAAAACATATGGAAGGGAAAAAAGTTTAGGAGATTTGATTTGGCTTCGCCTGTTCCGAGACTTTATGGAGGAAAGAGGCACTTTGTAAATCAGGCGATTGATTATGCGAAGTCGATTTGGCTGGAAATGGGATTTAAGGAAATGCCCGGGAATGCTGTTGAAACTGGATTTTGGGTTTTTGATAGTTTGTTTACTGCACAAGATCATCCGGTTAGAGAAATGCAAGATACTTTTTATTTAAAAAATATAAAAGGTGATTTGCCTAATGATACTAAATTAATTGAAAATATAAAAAAAGCTCACGAAGGTGGAGTTGACGAGAGCAAGGGTTGGCAATGTAAATGGGATGAGGAAGATGCCAAAAAGGTATTATTGAGAACGCATACGACTTGTCTTTCTGCGAGAAAACTTTTAGAGATAGGAAAGACAAAAGAGTTTCCGGCAAAATATTTTGCTTTTGGGAAATGTTTTAGAAATGAAACTGTTGATTGGTCCCATGGTTTTGAATTTAATCAAACTGAGGGAATTGTTGTTGATGAGAATGCGAATTTTAGACAATTGCTTGGATATTTAAAACAATTTTTTGGGAAAATGGGTTATGATAAGATTCGGATTAGACCGGCGTATTTTGCGTATACGGAGCCGAGTTTGGAGATTGATGTCTTTCATCCTGTCCATAAGAAGTGGGTTGAGCTTGGTGGCGCTGGAATGTTTAGGCCTGAGGTTACGATTCCAATGTTTGGTCGGCACATTCCTGTTTTAGCTTGGGGACCTGGGTTTGATAGAATTATTATGGAATTTTTTGGGATTAATGATTTGCGGGATATGTATAAGAATGATTTAAATAAATTGAGAGAGATGAAGTTTTGGAGGAAATAAATGAAAGTTGAGGAATTACAAGATTTTATTGATTGGGAAATTAAGAGATTAAATGAATTTCTTGGGAAAAATAACGAAGAGCTGAAGCCATGGGCTGCAATTAAATTAGCTGAGGAAGTTGGAGAATTACAGAGCGAAGTTATAGGTCATTCAAAATTACATAGGAAAGATAAAATGGATAAATTCTCTGATGAGAGTTTTAAGAAGGAAGTAGCGGATGTTATTATTACTACTTGTATTTTGGCCCGAAGACATAATATTGATATAGTTGATGCTTTGGAAAATAAAATAGAAATTATTCGCGGGAGGAGTTACTGATGACAATATTAACATTAAACAGAAAAGAATTTGAAAAAAAGGTGGGTAAAATTACAGCAGAGTTGGAAAAGAAAATTACAGATATGGGAACACCAATTGAAGAGGTGACTGATTCTGAGGTTTCGGTTGAGGTTTTTCCGAATAGGCCTGACTTGTTGTCTATGGGAAATTTTTCAAGAGCTGTTAATCAATTTAATGGTAAGGCAAAAGTTGCAAGTTTCAAAATAAATAAGCCTGAGAAAGATTATGTGGTTACGGTTGATAAGTCGGTGAAAGTTGTTCGTCCTCATACGGTTTGTGTTATTATTCGTGGAATGAAATTTGACGATGAGAAAATTAAGGAGATTGTTGATATTCAAGAAAAATTGCATAATTCTATTGGAAGAAAAAGAAAAAAGGTTGCCATTGGAATTTATCCGTTAGATAAGATTAGCTTGCCGATTAAATTTGTCGGAAGAAAGTCTGAGGATATTAAATTTCAGCCGTTGGAATCTGCAAAAGAAATGAATGGGAGACAGATTTTACGTGGGCATCCGGCCGGACGAGAATATGCACATTTGTTAGAAGGAGAAGATATCTTCCCTATTTTTGTCGACTCTGAAGGTGAAATTTTAAGTATGCCTCCAATTATTAATTCAGAAAAGACCGGGCGTATCAGCGCAATAACAAAAGATATTTTTATTGAATGTTCTGGACACAATTTGGTCTATCTAAAAAAATGTTTGAATATTCTTGTTGGAACAATTTCTGAAATGGGCGGGAAAATTTATGCAATGGATATTAAAGATAATAAGAGTGGAAATTTTGTTTCACCGGATATGTCTGCCGAGGAATTGAGTTTTGAGATTAAAGATATTGAGAAGACACTCGGGATTGAGTTGAAGGAGAAAGATGTTAAGAGTTATTTGGCGAGAATGGGAATTGGTTATGAAAATCAAAAAAATGGTTCCGTCGCTTTAATTCCTGCCTATAGGGCTGATATTTTACATTGGATTGATTTGTCGGAGGAGATTGCGATTGCTTATGGTTACGAGAATTTTATTCCTGAGGTTCCTGATATTTCAACAATTGCTTATGAAGACCCGAAAGATAAAATAAAAAGAGTTATTGCGAATATTTTGGTAGGGCTTGGACTTTTGGAAACTTCGTCATTTCATTTGACTACTAAGAAAAATATAAAGAAGATGCATTATGATTTTAACGATTTTATTGAAGTTGAAGATTCAAAAACAGAAAGAGATACTTTAAGAATGGATATGTTGACGAATTTGTTGCAAATAGCGTCGGAAAATTCGGATGCATCTTATCCGCAAAAAACTTTTGAAATAGGACGAGTTTTTTCTAAAGATTCTTCCGTAGATTTAACATCCAAGGTTACACATCCTGTCAAGATGACATCTGCTGACGCAGACAGGATTGGCGATACTGGAATTTTAGAAAAAGAAAACTTGTCTGTTTGTTTAGTTGATGAGAATGTTAATTTTACTGAGTTAAAACAAATATTGGATTATCTGTTTAAAATGTTGAATATTGAATATTCTATCGAGGCTGTTGATGATTCTAATTATATTATTGGGCGATGTGGAAAAATTGTTGTTAAGGGTGTGAATGTCGGACTTATCGGAGAGGTTGCACCTAGAGTTTTGAAAAATTGGAAAATCAAAATGCCTGTTGTGGCTTTGGAAATTGGATTGGGGTTTTTGGATTAATCAAAATAGCTTCTATTTTCTGATATGTTTTCTTTTATAGAATTTGCCTCTAGTTTCTCAATAAGCTTGTAGATTTTTAATTTTAATTTTTGCCATGCTTCAAATGCATTGTTGATAAATTTTATTTCGGCATCTTCTTTGTAGATTGTATCCAGCTTCATTGTTTCAATTTGTATTTTAGATAATTCTTCATAAATTTCTTTTATGGCCTCTTTGTTTTTTAATGAACTGTTTTTTAAAATTGAAAAAACAAACATTGGGGGAGCATTGGGATTAATTAGAATTTCAAATAAATGTAAATATGCTGTAATTTTTTCATTAATTGCCCTTCTGACTTCCCTAATTAAAAAAGTTGATTCTTTTTCTACAATTTTTTCTACATCAAAATCTTCTGCCAATTTTTCAAATTCGGGCAAATTGTGTTTTTGTTTTAATTTATTATATTCTAATTTAAAATTAAATTCGCTACTTTCCATTAGTTAGTCGTGATGATAGCATTTATAAATTTAAGGTAAGAATAATATTGGTGCCTGATTAGCTCAGTTGATAGAGCGTCGCATTGGTAATGCGGAGGTCGCGGGTTTGATCCCCGTGTCAGGCTTCCTCTCTAAAATAACTTTTCAGATAATTTTAATTAAAAATATTGTTAAAATTAATTAAATAACTTTTTATATACTGATATCTATTAATATGTTATAAAAAGGTGATAAATTTACTTAAAGCCCTAGGTGACAAGGCTTATGTTAGTAAAAAATTTGAAAGGAGGTATAAAAATGAAAAGAATATCAATATTAGTAATGAGTTTATTAATTTTAAGTTCAGTAAGCTTAGTTTTAGCCATTCAAGGTCCTAGTGACGGAGCAGGTCTTGAACATGATGCAATGATTGCTGCTGGAGGACAAGATGGGAATCCAACTGTAGGAGAAGGAATTGGAGCTAAAATCATGGCAGGAAATTATGTTGGAGAAGAAGGACAACAAATGCAAATTCAGACAATGGCTAACAATAAAATTCAATTAAGAGTTGGAGGGGTTGGAGCAAATTGTGATTGTGAATTAACACAGGAAATGGTTCAAAATAGAACTCAATTAAAAATGGGACTAAGCAATGGGCAAAACTCAGAAATAAAGATTATGCCTAACGCTGCTTCTGAAACAGCATTAGCTAGATTAAGATTAAAAACATGTTCTGAAGAAAATGAATGTCAAATTGAATTAAAAGAGGTTGCACAAGGAAATCAAGTAAAGGCAGCTTATGAAATAAAAACTCAAAGACAATCTAAGTTTTTGGGATTGTTTCAAGCAAAAATGCAGGTTCAAGCACAAGTTGACGCAGAAACTGGAGAAGTAATTAGAACGAACAAACCTTGGTGGGCATTTTTGGCTAGTGAGCCAGCTGAAGAATAATTTAATTTTTTATTGAGGTCTATTAGGCCTTTTTTTATTTTTCCAAAATTTAAAGTAAATTTTTGGATTTTAAGTCTTATTATAAACTTCATTGAAAACATTTATTATATTTGCAATGCGGAGGTCGCGGGTTTGATCCCCGTGTCAGGCTTGTCTCAATCTTCTATCGTCTTCACTATTATTAATTTTTATGGCATTTCCTACTAGATTTACAGTGTCAGTGCCGATGCCCCAAAGGACGTTGGACGTCTGGCCAATCCATCCGAAATAAACATAAACAGAATTAACTATGCCTTTAGGTGAGGTTAAATCAACTTGTTCTGAAGAAAAAATACCTATCATTGAAAAATAAATTAAAGCTCCGACAATAATCAAAACAGCGATTTTTACTTTTTTGGCATGGTGTTCCATTTTTAAAAACCATATTCCCACCAATATAAATATTATTATTATTATCCATTGAATCATCATATTCTATAAAAGAATCTTCCTTATAAAAATGTTTTTATACTGAAGAAACTTTGAGTTTTTATGAAAAAGGTGTATAAGATTTATTTGTTTCGACATGGAGAAAGTACATTTAATCGAGATGGACGATTTACTGGATATTTGGATTCGAAATTGACAGAGAAAGGCCGGGAACATGCAAAAAAGATTGCTAGAAAATTGAAAGATAAAAAATTTCAAGTGGCAATTCACACGAGATTATCAAGATCCAAAGATACATTGAAACCCGTTTTGAAATTTCATCCTGAGTGCAAGATTGTTTTAGAGGATGATAGAATGATTGAGAGAAGTTATGGGAAACTTGAAGGAACGACGCATGAACAATTTATTAATAAAATTGGTAAGCAAAGTTATGATTTGAGAGTTCATGGGGATGCGATTGAAAATCTTGAGCCGAAGTTGAGGAATAAGATTGAAAAGTTTTTAGGAAATGCGGAATATAGGGCAATTCATCGAGGATATAAAATTGCGGCACCTGGTGGAGAATCGTTTGCCGATGTTGAAAAAAGAGTTAAGTCTTTCATTAAAGATCTAAAGAAGTTCATGAAAAAAAATAAGGTTAATGTGGCGATTTCTGCGCATGGAAATTCTATCAGATTGTTTAGAAAAATTATGGAAAGGGCGCCGAAGAAGAGTGTTGTTAGTTGGTTCATTCCCTATGATAAGGTTTTTGAGTATTCAATTTAGATTTCACTAAGTTTAAATAATAGTATAATTTTTGTATATAATGAGGCGGATATATCAATTTCTAGTATTGCTAATTTTTTTAATTAGTTTTGCTTCTGCGGCAGATGTTGTTTATACGATAGCTGGGGGGAAAGTCCTGGTTGAAATTGAGCTAGACAAAGAAGGGATAATTATTTTGCCAGAAAGTTATTCTATATTGGAATCGAATAAAGCTTACGAGCTAAGTGATAATAAATTAATTAGTGGGGACGCCGCTGTAACATTTATCACAAAAGATTATATTAAAAGAGTTGGGAACAAATATATTTTTGTTTTACCAAGGCCGCTGAAATCCGTTTCAGATATTCGAGTTTATCTTCCACAAAATCATATTTTATCTAATAGTTTAGTATTTCCGAAGAATTATAATATTTCAACGGATGGGAAAAATATAATTCTTGAATGGAATAATTTTGACGAAAGCGAGATTATAATTTTCTACGAAGGGATTGCTACATCCAATTTTATCTATTATATTATAGCGGGGGTGCTACTATTTATTTTTGTGATCTTATTTTATTTTCAGCAAAAAAAATTTAAGAAAAAGATAGATTTAGTTAAAGTGAAGCAAAGTGAAGCAAAACAAAAATTGAAAAATATAAAAAAAATTAATGTGACAAAAAATTTGTTTGGCGATGAGAAAAGAATTGTCGAGTATTTATTGTCTAAGAAAAATAAGTCTTCATGGACAAAAGAAATTGCAAAAAGTTTGGAAATTTCGAAGGTGAGATTAAGTAGAAAAATTAGGATTTTAGTTGAAAAAGATTTAATAAAAAAAGAGCCTCATGGAAACGAGAATCGAATTTCTTTAAAGTTATAATTCAGATACTTCATACAAAATTTGTTAGTAAAAATTTCGAAATTAGTTTCATCTTGTTTCACATACTAGTTATATATAGTTTTTTCTTAAAATAATAATGGAAAATGGAAAATTTGAAAGTGCATTCAGAGGATGTTTGTGGCAATATTTAGAAAACATTGAAAGGAGGTTTAGAAAATGAAAAAAATAAATGTATTATTTTTAATGACGTTTCTTATGGTAGGAACTTTGAGTTTCGTTACAGCTCAAGATGACTTTGAAGAATTTAATCTTCCAGAAGCTAACAAAATAGGATTTTTCGAGAATGCGTTTGATAATATGGGGTATGCTTTTACTTTTAATAAGGAAAAGAAAATTCAGCGAGCTTTGCAATTGGCAGAAAAAAGATTGGCTGAAGCTGAAATTCTTGCAGAAGAAGATCCAGAGGCAGCCGAAAAAGCTCAGGAGGAATACAATGCTTTTGTTGCGAAAGCTGAAGGAATTTTAGAAGGAATTTCGAAAGTGGAAGCTGAAAATGAGAATCTTTCTTTGGATGGGATAGAGAAGATGGCTCGAATTCAAAATAGGTTTGAGCAGCATAGAGAACACGCAGAGAGAATCCATGTTCGTGCTCTTGAGAGATTTGAAACAAATGGTGCTAGTGCTGAAAAAATAGAAAGATTTGAGGGTTTTTACAATAAAGCTTTAGTCCGTAGTGATCAGATGGAAGATAAAATCCTCCAGAAGAAAGAAGCTAATATAAAACTACATAAGGTCTTAACTGAAAAATCTGATGAAGAACTTAAAGTTATTTTAGAAAGTGTTGAAAAGAAAGAAGGATTGGCTGATGCTCAGGAAAAAAGAATCGAAAGAGCAGAAGTGAGAACTCAAGAAATTATAGAATTGAAGCAAAGAGATATCGAAAAAATCAAGACGCGTCTTAGTGAAGGGAACTTGACTAATGAGCAGAAACAACAAATTGCTGATAGAGTTAGAGCTACTAATCAAAAGATTCAAGAAATAGAAGTTAAAGCTCGGGAAAGAACTGAAGCTCGGGAAAAAGTAGCATCTTTTGTTGCGAAAGCTTCAGGGGAAACAAGTGCTTTGGAAAAGGCTGCTGGTCAAGGAACCAATTAGGATAATCTAGAATAAGTTTAAAATTTATTTTGTTTTTTAAGCCCTTCGGGGCTTTTCTAGTTTTTCGAAATACAATAAAGGGTTTAAAAATACTCGAGAGGTTGGTAATAAATGAAAATTAGTGATGGGGTTTTTAAGATTAAGGGGGACGGAAGTGTCTATGTAATTTTGGGTTCGAAGATTGTGGTTATTGATACAAGTAACATTGTTGATGGTCCACGAATTAAAAAAGAAATTGAAAAAATTGTACCTTTGGAAAAAATAAATATCGTACTGTTGACGCATTTGCATTATGATCATCTTGGAAATATTGGGCTTTTTCCTAATGCAGAAATTTATGCGAATGCCGAGGAGATAGGGGATTATCGGAAAAATGCAGATAGGTTTCATTTTTATGTTAATGAAAATGTTGATAAAATTTTAAAAGAAAAGCTGAAGCCTTTGCCGAATGAGATTGTTGGACTAAAAGTTGTTCGAGTCCCGGGACATACACGGGGAAGTGTTGCATTTTTAGATGAAAAAAGAAAATTATTATTTTCTGGGGATACTCTTTTTGCGAATGATATTATCGGGAGGACCGACTTGCCAAATTCTGTTCCCGAGAAAATGGACGAGAGTGTTGCAAATTTGGTTAAGATGATTGAAGATGACAAGTTGTTGCTTTGTCCGGGACATGGGTATTGAATATGAGCATTTCTCTAAATAAATTTTTGGATAGATTTCAATATTTTTATAATTAAAAATAATAATGTTAAAATTTATAGAATAATTTTATACATGTATCTAAATCTTGTATTAAATCCATATTCAGAGCTTTTTCTAAAGAAGCCCATTTAAAATTTTTATGTTCTTTATAATCAATATTAACTTTTTGTTTTTGATTTAATTTTGTATGAAATATATGATAAATAAAATCATAATCAGAATATCTTACATACACTTTTTCAAAATAAGAAAGTTGCGAAGAAGGCAATACAAATCCAGTTTCTTCTTGAATCTCCCTTGTCATAGCCTCTAAAAGAGATTCTCCTTTATCGACCTTACCAGCAGGTACACCCCAAGTATTGCCTTCTGGCTTATATTCTTGTCTATGAAGTAAAAGTATTTCTTTATTACATTCTATGAAACAACTAACTACATCAAATTTTGAATTAAAATTTTCTGGTTTTGTTCTATATATCATATTTTTGAGAACACTTAAAAGTTTAAAAAGTTATTGTAAATTTAATTTAAAATTTTATATTATAATATTAAATTTTTAAAGCTTCTTATGCTATTTTATGTATGAAATATAATATTAGAAACTTGAAATTAAGGAATAGATTTTTACTTGCACCTATGTTGGAACCAAATGATATTGCATTTCGATTGTTATGTAAAAAAACTGGGTGTGGATTGACATGGACAGGGATGGTGTCGCCGTTATCAAAAAAGAAAATGAATTTGGAGGACAGGCCCGCGGTTCAATTGTTTGGAAATAGTGCTAGAGGGATTAAGAGTTTTATTGAAAAACATGACAAGAAAGTTTCGCTTTGGGATTTTAATTTAGGGTGTCCTTCGAAATTATCTAAAAAATTAAAACATGGGGCATTTTTGCATAAGAATTTGGAAATGATTGAGAAAATTTTAGAGGCAATGCATAGAGCAACCAAAAAACCAATTGGTATTAAATTGAGAAAGTCTAAACAGTCCATTGAAATTGCAAAATTAGCTGAAAAATATGTCAATGTTATTGCTATTCATCCGAGAACAATTGAACAGGGATATTCTGGAGATGTTGATTATAATTTTGCTTTGAAGTTAAAAAAGGCTGTTAATATTCCTGTAATATATTCAGGTAATGTTAATGAGAAAAATATTGGAAAGATTTTGAAAGATTTTGATTTTGTGTTTGTTGGGCGAGAGGCAATTGGAAATCCTAATATCTTTTCTAAATTAAGTGGAAAAAAAGTCGAAGTTGAATTTGAAGATTATTTGAAATTGGCAAAGAAATATAAATTGTTTTTTAGACAGATTAAATATCAGGCAATGAATTTTACTAAAGGTTTAGAAAATGCAAAAAGTTTGAGAAAACAATTGATTGATGCAAAAAATATAAAAGAAGTTGAACATATAATGAAAACAACTAAATAGTATTTTTTGCCTGATAATATATGATAAAGAAATTAATTTTAATGTTTTTTATGTTAATCGCGTTATTGGTTTCTTTGGTTTTTCTGTATCAAAATTTGCCTCAAGAGCCTATTGAAATGAAAGCGAGCTATATTGTTCCCGAGGTTGTTGCAATAATTGATTACGGACTAACGCCTGTTTTTGCTGAAAATTTAAGATTTAATCATAATAATATTTCTTATTTTATTGAAGACGAATGTGTGGAAATTCGGCGAAATATAATGATTGAAGCGTTTAGTATTTTTTCTGAAAAGATGAATTTGATTTCGTTTTATGAAATGAAAACTGATGCTGATATTCAGATTGGATGCTCTAATGATTATATTGAACTTGGTGAGAGATTGTTTGTAGCTGGAGAGGGAGGCCCTTCTCTGATAATTAATACAAGTATGTTTAAAACAATTGAGAAAGGAAAAATTTCTTTGTATAATGACCCGCAATGTGATTATCCCGTCGTGGAACTACATGAATTGTTGCACGTTTTTGGATTTGACCATAGTGAAAATCCGAAAAGTATTATGTATAATGTTTCGAACTGCGAGCAAAGAATCACCCCCGATATAATTGAGTTGATTAACAAATTGTATTCTATAGAACCATTGGCGGATGCGGTGATACGCGACTTGACTGCGATTAAAAAAGGGAGATATTTGGATTTTAATATTAGCGTTTTGAACGAAGGGCTTATAGAAATTGATAATATTAGTTTGGCGATTATTGTAAATGATAAAGAAATTCATGTATTAGATTTGGGTGATATTGGCATTGGGTACGGCCGAACTTTGCGAGCAACAAATATCAAATTGCCCTCTACAAATGTAAAGAAAGTTTATTTTATGGTTGATAACGATAACACCATTAGAGAATTTAATGAAGATAATAATTTTGTAGAGATGACTATTGAGTCTCAATAAAACTTAAAAGGATAGTCTGGGTAAAATTTTAATGGTGATTGATAAAGTAAAAAGAGATGATTCTTTGGATTATGTTAAAATATTGAAGGCGTTGATGGAGTTGCCGTTTCAAGTTGGGAGAAATTTGTTGGCTGATTTTTTGAATGGAGATTATAAAAATAAGTCTATGATAAAAAATTGTTTGGATGAATTAAATAATTTTGGAAGCTTGCTTTGGGACAAAGATAAAATATTTAGAGAACTAGATATTTTAGTGGCTAATGGAATGATTGAATGGGTGACTAGTGATTATAATAAGTTTGTGAAGGTCTTGTCTTTGACGATTAGAGGGAGGAACGAAATTATAAATCCAACTTTGCCTCAGAAAAAATTAGCAAATAAAATTGAATTTAAAAAAACGGAAATTAGTGATGATGACCGTGTAAAGTTTGAGAAATTTAATGGGTTTTTTGAACATTTTAACGACGAGCAAAAAAAGGCAGTTATTTCTGAGAGTTCTAATATACTTTGTGTTGCTGGTGCAGGTTCGGGAAAAACTATGGTGTTGACAAAAAGAATTGAATTTTTGGTAAAGCGCAAAGGTGTTGATGTTTCTAAAATTTTGGCAATTACATTTACAAAAAAGGCGAGAGAGGAAATGCAGAGACGACTCTTGAAATTAGGAGTTAGTGGGGTTGCGGTACACACCTTTAATTCTTTTTGTGAGGGAATTTTGAGAAAATATGGGAATAAGATTTATGGAAGAATGATTCGAATGCAAAGTTATGGGGATAAAATTCTTGCAATGAATATGGCATTGGCTACGATGGGTATAGATATGGAAGATGCAGTTAGCGAATATTTCTCATCGTCTCAAAGAAAGTTTAAAACAGGAAATCAAATGGCAAACGGATTTATGAATGATTGTTTTTCGGTGATGGATTATTTTAAGGTGACTGGCGAAGATGAATATGATTTTAGTAAAAAAGTTGATGCAAAAGATAGAGGTAATGCTAAGAGAATTTATAATATAATTAAGTATTTGAAAAATCATATGGAAATACAGGGATTAAGGGATTTCACTGACCAAATTATTGATGCAATTAAATTTTTCAAAAACGACCCTGCTTACATTCCTAATTTTGAACATATTTTGATTGATGAGTATCAGGATGTTAATGCAATGCAAATTGAGTTGATTGATTTATTGTCTCCGTCTAATATTTTTGCGGTTGGTGACCCGAGGCAATCTATTTTTGGATGGCGGGGCTCTGATATAAATTATATTTTGAATTTTGAGAAAAAACATTCTAATGTTGAAATTATTCATTTGACTAAAAATTATAGAAGTGCGAAAAAAATTGTTAAGTTTATGAACCACTCTATTAGAGAAATGGGTTTACCTGATTTAGATACTCATTCGGAAAAAGATGCAGAAGTTAAGATTTTGGATTTTGATAATGAAGATGCTGAGCGAACTTTTATTATAGATAATATTCTTAACTCAGATATTCCGAATGGGGAAATATTTGTTTTGGCTAGAACTAATAGGCAGTTGATGGAGTTGTCGCAATTGATGAAACTCAAGAAAATTAGTCATGTTGTGAGAACTGATGAAGTTCGTAAGCCGATTGAAGGCAAGAAAGACGATGTTATTTTGGCAACGGTACATGCTATTAAAGGACTGGAGGCAAAAAAGGTTTTTGTAATTGGAGCAAATGAACAAAATTTTCCCTGTAAAGCTGGAGATAATCCAGCTATTGAAATGGTAAAGATGGATGATTATAATAAAGAGGAAGAAGAAAGACGATTGTTTTATGTAGCTATTTCTAGAGCTAAAGAAATTTTGTATATAACTTATTCTGGAAAGAAACCAACTTATTTTATTAATAATGATATGTTGGGGATTGGGAAGTGATTGGATACTCTTACTGAGATGATAAAAGAGAATTGAACGCTTAGAAGATTTCTAGCTTCCTTCTTAGCTCAACTAATACTTTGTCCCATAAATATAATAAGTTTATCAAAAAAATAAATGCTCCTCCCCAAATTGAAACAATAGCAAGATAGACTAGGATGGTTCCAGTACTTGATAACATAAGAAAGAAACTTACAAACATTAATATTGATGAAAGTAAAAATAAGTAACCTTGAATATCTAAATTTTTATTATTTAAAAGTAATGACCCCATCAAGAGAGGTAGTGTCATCAAAATAAAAACTTCTGAATTACTCTCTTGAAAAACGGAATTAAAGAACGTAGCAAATCCTAAAGTTAAATAAATAGCAACAACTATATAAATAATATCAGTAAAACGAATTTTTCTTCTTGTTCTTTTATTATTGTTTTGATGCTTACTAGACATATAATTAAGAATAATATCTTATTATTAAGCTTATAGCTTATAGCTCACACCTATTCGCATTTCACACTAAAATTTTTCTAATCACTTCGTTGAGAAAAATTCGAGCAAAAGTGCTCAATTTGAACAGTTCAAATCCCAAACGCTCGCACCGGGATTTGAACCCGGGTCACCGCCGTTCTCCAATGAAATCTCAAAGAGATTTCGGTGGTTTGTTCAAGAGAACATAAAGTCGTTGTCTCATCGACGAGGACTTTCCACCTCTTGAGAGGGCGGCATCCTTGGCCACTAGACTATGCGAGCATAAAGATATAGAACTGATTTAGTTTAAAAGATTAATGTTTATATTTTCCAGATAGCGTTTTCTTGGACGACTTCTCCGTCAAGAATTATTTTTGCTTTTTTCATATCCTTGACAATGTCCCAGTGAATTACGGAATCGTTCCCACCGCCGTTATCTTTGTAAGCTGCACCTAGAGCAAGATGAATTGTCCCACCCATTTTCTCGTCGAATATAAGATTTTTTGTGAATCTTGTTACTTTTGAATTTAGTCCTATTCCAAATTCTCCAACATAAGATGCATTTTCGTCAGCGTTTAACATTTCTTTTAAGAAGTCTTCATTTTTTGATGCGGTTGATTCAATTACTTTTCCGTCTTTAAATCTCAAAAAAATATCTGTGACTTCTTTCGAAGCTTCTATTGCGGGATAGTCAAATTTTATCCAACCATTTAATGATTCCCTGAAGGGCGCCATAAAAACTTCTCCCATAGGAATATTATCACCATCTAAATCTGACTTTGCTAAATTTCCATGGATATCAAATTTTAAATCCACTCCTTCTCCAATTAAGTGGACAGATTTTCCTTTTTGAAATATCTTTAAAATTTTATTCATGTTTTCTCCAACTTTTTTCCAGTCTTGAAGACATGCTCCATAAACAAAATTCTCATAATCAGTAAAACTCATTTCTGCTTCTTGAGCTAAAGCTGGGCAAGGAAAGCCAACCGAGCTTCTTTTAATATTTGGTTTACCGTTGCAAATGTAGGTTGTTATTGGACTTGTAATTTTTTGTCTTGCTGCGATTTTTTTTGGATCACAATCCGAAAGTGCTCGGGTATTTGTTTGAGTTAAAACTGCTACATATTTTTGTGCTTTTTTAACTTGATAATCAAATACTTCTGGAAATTTTTCTATTTGATGTTTTTGGGCGTGTTTGAAAAAGAACGACTCTATTTCTCTAATAGAAACTCGTAAATCTGGATGCGCTCCCCGAAGAATAACTTCTTTGTAAAGTGCGATTAAAAATTCTTGGGCTTCAGTTCCGCCTGATAAAATTACATTTTCATTTGGTTTAACTTTCAAAGCATAGTCAACTACTAATTTTGCTAATTCTCTTGTTCTAATATCCATTTTAATTTGCCAGAAACAGTCCGGTAGCTGATCACCTTAATAGTAAAAAATAAATTGGTTTAAAAATTTATGTGGTCTTTGTTTTCGCTAGTTATATAAAGGGTTTTTGTATTGATAAATTATGAAAGGTGATGATAAAAAAAAGGATGGTCTTATTTTTCATGCAATTCATGGACAAAGATCCCTGGGGCAAAGAGCTGCGGACAGTTTGGCAAAATGGGCAGGAAGTTGGGTATTTATTATTTCATTTTTTATTTTTCTTGCATTTTGGATGGCGACAAATGTTTACGCTTGGATTAATAGTTGGGACCCTTATCCTTTTATTTTATTAAATCTAGTATTATCTTGTTTGGCGGCGATTCAGGCTCCTATAATTTTAATGAGTCAAAATAGGCAATCGCAAAAAGACAGAGCAAAAATAGAATATGATTATAAGGTTAATAGAAAAGCAGAGAGGGAGATTGGAAAAATTCTAGAAAAACTTGAGAAGATTGAAAAAAAGATTAGGAAAAAATAGTTATTCCAAAACTGCTCTAATCCTTCTAACGCCTGACGAACTTGATTCTTCTTTTTTGATTTTGAAAGTTCCTAATTCGGAAATATTTTTTACATGTGGGCCAGCACATATCTCTTTTGAAAAATTTCCAATCGTATAAACTTTTACCTTGTTGTCATATTTTGAATCAAAAACCCCGTGAGCTCCAATGGATTTTGCTTTTTCTAATTCCATTTCTTTCATCTCTACTGGAATTTTTTCTTTTATTTTTTTATTAACCAAATCTTCAATCGCTTTTTTCTCTTCACTTGTTAATTTTCTATCAAAACCAAAATCAAATCGCAATCTTTCTGAATTAATGTTCGAGCCTTTTTGGGAAATGTTTTCATCCTTGAGGATTTCTCTTAGCGCCTGATTTAGCAAGTGACATGCCGTGTGAAGCCTTGTTGTTTGCTCGGAATTATCTGCTAATCCAGATTTGAATTTTCCTGCAGATGCTGTTCTGGATAATTCTTGGTGTTTTGCTAATTCTTTTTTAAAACCTTTTTTATCTAATTTTAAATTTCTTTCTAGTGCTAATTCTTCTGTCATCTCTATTGGAAAGCCATAGGATTGGTAAAGAAGAAATGCGTTTTTTCCTGATATGCCATCGGAATGGCCTGCTATTTTTTCTAAAACTCGAAGACCTTGCTCTAAAGTTTTTAAGAATCTTTCTTCTTCGGAAGCTAGTTCTAAATTAATTTTTTCTGCATCTAATTTGTAGTCTTCGTAAATTGGATAAACTGCGTCTGCTATTTGTGGTGTAAATTTTTCTATACCTAAAATTCTTCCATAGCGAATTGCTCTACGGATTAATCTTCTTAGAACGTAGCCTTGCTCGGAATTTCCTGGCACAATGCCATCATTTATTATGAAAACTGCGGCTTTGATGTGGTCGGCTATAATTCTCATTGCTTTTTTTACTTCTTCGCTTTCATTATATTTATGCTTTGACATTATTTCAATTTTTTTTATTATTGGTTGCCAAATTTCTGTTAGATAATTATCGTCTACCCTATTTACTACAGAAAGGACTCTTTCAAGACCTCTTCCGTTATCTATATTTTTCTGAGAAGCTTCAATATATTTTCCTTTTTTATTTTTGTTGTATTGCATTAAAACATCGTTCCAAATTTCTACCCAGTTTTCTTCATCATTTGGATCAAATGTTTTTGGAACAGGTTTGTCATTTGGCATCCAATAAAATAATTCTGTATCTGGTCCACATGGTCCTGTTTCTCCTACTGGGCCCCACCAATTATCTTCAAGAAATACAATTCTTTCTTTGGATATTCCCAATGATTCCCAAATTTCTGCTGATTCATTATCTCTTGGTGCATTTTCATTTCCAGCAAAAACCGTTACGCCTATTCTTTCTTTAGAAAATTTTAATATTTTCGTTGCGAATTCAAAAGACATTTCAATTGCTTCTTTTTTCCAATAGTCTCCAAGGGACCAATTTCCTAACATTTCAAATAATGTATGATGGCACGCGTCTCCCACTTCTTCAATATCACCCGTTCTGATACATCTTTGAACATTTGTTAGCCTTTTCCCCTGTGGATGCTTTTCTCCTAAAAGAAAGGGCACAATGGTTTCCATGCCCGAACCAATAAATAATGTTGTTGGATCATTTTCTGGAATTAAAGACGAATTTTTAATTTGAACATGATCTTGTGATTTAAAAAATTCAATGTATTTTTTTATTAGTTCTTTTCTATCCATTGTTATACTAAAGAATTGGGGTTTTTAAAAATTCAGGTTTGCCTAATAGGCAATTAAGAATTTAGTTCTCTAAGTTTTTGTTGAACTAATTTAAGCTCTTCTTCAATATCTTTGTATTTCGAAAAATCTCTTTTGGCTGTAACTTTTTCTACTTCTTCTTTCTGAACAGTTTTCGGAACTTTTGATGTTGGCATTTTATTCTGAATTGAATCTATGTCAGAAAGAATTGATGCAAATAATTTATGTAGCTTTTTTTTGTAGTCCTCTTTTTGCCTAGCAAGAACTTTCAATTTGTAAAGTCTTTTCAAAATTATAAGAAAATCTGCTTGACTCGTTAAAACATTTGATTTATTTATTCGATAATCATTCTGGGAAATCCGAACATAAAGCTCTTCTTTAGTAGCCATAATCAAATTTGGTTAAAGATATTGTCGTCGATTTCGGTTAATCGAGACTTGATTTTTTCGATATCTTCAGTCCAACCTTTTAATTCAATCTCTTCATGAGACTTTACATCTTTTATCTTCTTGAGGACTAATTCAATTTCTTTGACTTTATTTTTTATGTCTTCAAAGTTTTTTTGTGAGGACTGAAACTTGTCTATTCTAACAAAAATTGGTTCGGCTTGTTTTGTCACCGGTTTTCCTCCCATTGAGGCTGTAAGCTCTAATGTTTTTCTTGGAGCGTCTGTAATCGACGGTATCGTTGGTGGTTCTGGTATTGGGCTTTCCGCAGAAGGCCTCGGAGGAATTATATGTTCCTCTTCTGGCTCTTCTCTAATATGGAGACTTTCCTGGTCTCCCATATTCACCTCATCTTCTCCAGGGGATGGCATATCACTCACAGCTGATTTTACCATTTCTCGATTAAAATTTTCATTATTAGGAGTTGTTGGGAATGAAGGCAACCCCGGCAAATCTTTTTTTTCTAATTGTTCTGGCTTCGGAAGCTCTGGTAACGTTGGTGTCGACAGAATTTTTGGCACTTCATCTTTTTTACTAAATAATCCCATAGCATAAAGTATGTTAATTTCTTTTTTATAGGTTTATAGTAATTTTGGAATGATAACACCTCATGAATAACTATCATTCTAAAACTTATATTTTTTAGATATAAAATACGTATGGCACAAATAGGAAATTTTTAAAACTTAATAAATTATATTATATTTTACTTATTTTTGTGACTAGAGAAAGGTATATAAACAAAAATTTATTTTATGGTGTATGCAAGTTAAACTTCTACATAATCTCGTTGAAGAAATGGCTGGTGAAAACACGGGGCGTATCGTTGATATTTTGTTTGGGAAAAAGGATGTTAATGAATTTTTGATTGCAAAAAAAATGGAGCTAACAATTAATCAGGTTAGAAATATTTTGTATAAATTATCTGCCGACGGGTTGGTTTCGTTTATTAGGAAAAAGGATAAAAGAAAGGGCTGGTATATTTATTATTGGACGCTGAAAATAGAAAAATGTTTGGTAAAATTAGAATTGTCGTTGATTAAAAAAATTGGCGATTTGGGTCATGTTTTAGAAAGTAGAGAAACAAAAAGATTTTATATTTGTAAGCCTTGTGCAATTGAAGTTACCGAAGAGAAAGCATTGGAGCATGGATTTAGTTGCGAAGAATGCGCTGAGGTTTATGAGTTGTCTGATAATGGTGGACCGATTAGGGATACAAAGGCACGAATTACTCGAATAGAAAAAAATCTTGTTTTGATTCAAAACGAACTTGAACTTATTAGAAAAAAGAAGGGTAAAAAAAGAGATAGAGAAAATAAAAAATTAGAAAAAGAAGAGGTTAAAAGGAAAGCATTAATGAAAGTGGTTAGAGCAATGGCTAAAAAGAAAGTAGAAGATAAAAAGAATGTTGTGAAAAAGAAACCTGTTGTGAAGAAGATTGTGAAGAAGATTGTGAAGAAAAAACCTGTTGTGAAGAAGATTGTGAAGAAAGTCAAGAAGAAAATAGTCGTGGTTAAAAAGAAGATTGTAAAGAAAAAATTTGTTGTAAAGAAGAAAAATTTAGTTAGTAAATTAAAACGGAAATTTTCTGGAAAGAAATAATATTTAGGATTTGTAACATGGACGCGTGGTTTGAAAAAAAATTTAGTAGAGCAAGTGAAGTTTCGAAAAAAAATTATGTTAAAAATATTTTTCCTAAATCGAATTTTTCTTATACAAGTATTATAATTTTTGCCAATGTGATTATGTTTATTGTAGCTATTGCTTTGGGAGCATTAAGTAATCCTGATTGCAATCAGACTTTGTGTAAATTTATAGCCTTAACGCCTTCTACGATTATTGCAGGACAAGCTCTTTGGACTTTTATTACAAGCATGTTTATGCACGCCGGATTTGGACATCTATTTGTAAATATGATTTCTTTAATGTTTATTGGAAATTTTGTTGAAAAATTAATTGGCAAGAAGCGCTTTATTAATTTGTATTTTATAGGTGGACTTTTCGCTAGTTTATTTTTTGTTTTAATTGCATTATTAACTGGGATTGATTTGAACGTCTATGCTGTCGGTGCGAGTGGTGCTATTTTTGCTCTCGGTGGATTATTGGCAGTTTTAACTCCGCGACTTCCTGTCTTAGTATTCTTTATAATTCCAATGCCAATGTGGGCTGCTATGGGATTCTTGATGTTCGGACTTTGGGCACTTTCACTTGGAATGGGGTTGCCAATTGGAAACACTGCGCATCTTGGTGGACTAATTGTTGGACTTGGCTATGGATTTTATCTCCGAAGAAAATATCCGAGAAAAACTAAAATGATTAGTAAATATTTTGCGAAATGAAGAGGTTAAAACTTAAAAATAAAAAACATCAGAAAAAACTGTCGGAATTCTTTTCAAAAAATTATTCATTGTGTTGGAAATTTCTGAACGAAAGTAGGTGGTATTTTGTTTTTGCGATTGGAGTTTTTGCGTTTATGTTTTTGCTAGGATTTGTTTACCCAATGTTTTTTAGAGAAGAGATTTTTAGTTTTATCGCGGAAATGATTGAAATGCTCGAAGGTAAAAATATTATTGAATTAATTGGGTTTATTTTTTTAAATAATTTAAAGGCAAGTTTTATGGTAATTATTTTGGGGATTGGATTTGGAATTGTTCCATTAATAATGGATATCGCGAATGGTTATCTGCTAGGATTCGTTGCAAGAGAGGCAGCCGCTCAAGAGGGATTGCTAGTAATGTGGCAATTGTTACCTCATGGGATTTTTGAGTTGCCTGCTATAATTTTTTCAATTGGAATTGGAATGAAAATTGGAACTAGTTTATTTATGCCTGATATTAAGAAAAAATTGAAATATAATATCAAAGAAAGTTTTAGATTTTTTATTTTTGTTGTGTTTCCATTGCTATTGATTGCTGGAATTATTGAAGGTGTCTTGATTGGAGTGATGAGTTAGAAAAATTGTGCGAGTGATTTTTGTTTCCCATAATTTTTTAGAACCCAAGATTTTTCTCTGATTTGTTCCATTGGGAGAATTGCTCTTGTTTGAATATCTTTTAGCGCGTCTTCTATGGTGTCAAAATATTTTGGTTGATTGGCGAATGTTCGCCTTGTCGTTTCTCTAACGATGCCAACTCCAAGCGGAGCATAATATTCCGGGCGAATTTCTCTAAATATGAAAACGGTGGCCTGACGCTGTATTTTTGTTAAATGTTCTGTCAAAGGAAGGCGCATTGCGTAATAACCGCCGGCAACTTCAAATGCATATTTTTTTCTGCCATTGAATCCTTCGTAATCTTGAGTAATTTGTGTCTTCTCGGAATATACATTTCCCTCTATCCATGCTTCAAGAGCTTCGAATGAAAAGTATCCCGGAAGAAGAAGGGCTTCGATGTAATTGCCGACGAAGTTTCCTGAGAATAAAGTTATTTGGTCGATTTCTGAATAATATCTTATTTTTTCAAGTTGTTGTTTTGAAATTGTGTCGTCGGTGGCTGTAATGCTCCATCGAGTTGGAACCATTTTTCTTTTTATCTTTGTTCCGAGAAGTCCGACTGATAATAATTTTTGAAGATGGTCTATTCTAATGTTTGATTTGTAAAGTTCTCTGAGTGCAGTTGTTGCTTTAACGTCGTAGTCGGAAGTTAAATAGTCAACTTTTTTTGAGACCTTTGGACTCTCTTCAAGAATCGCTTTTTTTAATGGGGCTGGATTTGTCATTGGTCGGAAAATTGAATCTGGGGTGAATTCCATCGTCGGTTTTTTCTTGAGAAAAAATTCCGTTGAGACTGGCTTTGAGGATAAAGCAAGTTCCTGAGTAACTTGTTTTAATTTCGATTCGGCTTTGATATTCATTTTTGATTTGCCGTAAATAAGTTGTCCTCTCAATCTTAGAATGTTTTCGACTGAAAAATTATTTGCCGACCATTCTTCGGCTGTTGCAAAATTTGAAATGTTATCGTTTTCAGAAGGGGCTAGTATTCCAGAGTTTATGTAAGGATAGCCAATTCTGCCGACGAAAAGTTCTGGTGCAGATTTTCCCGAGAAGTGAAGTTTTAGTTTTGGAGCGTTATTTATGAACTTATTTAAAATTCTGCAAGGTTTTCCGCAAAGTCCTTTGCCTTTACACTTGATACACAATACATCCATGCACGATTAGAGAATTTGGATTTATAGGGATTATTGTGCTAATCTTTAAGATCCATTATTCCAATCATGATGAATATTGCGCCAATTCCTAATGCTGCCCAAATGAGGCCGCCCTTTAAAACAACTAGTGCCGACGTTCCGAATCCTGCATAACCTATTATCCAGAGATATATTGGAACTATCAAAAAAACTAGTCCGATTAGTATTTCAACGAATTTATTCATACTAGTTTAAGATTTCGTTGTTTATAATATTTGTGGATAAGGAATATATATAATAATATTAAAAATGTTTCACGAATAAGTTCTCTGCGGAAAACTTATAAAGAATTATCTGCTAGTTATTTTATGAAAAAAGTGGTGGGATATGCTGTGTCTATTGCTGGAATTGCTGTAATGGCTTTGGGATTTGGGATTATTGATTTAGAGTTGGAATTATTGAAAGGTTTTGCAGGGAATTATATTGTTGCTGGAGCTGGGATTATTGCTATCATTGTCGGAGTTGTGATTTCTTTAACTGCCGAGAAAGGGAAGGGAAGAAAGAAAGTAAAAGACGGAGAGGAAGAAATTCCAATTTATGAAGGCGTCGGGAAAAAGCGAAAAGTGGTTGGATATCGGAAAGACTAAATGTTATCTTTGATTATTTTTTCGTAATGATCTTTGGATTCATTAAATTCTTTATCTGTCATATATCCTTTATTTTCTCTTAATTCTTTTAAATTTCTTTGTGCGTTAACTCTTATTTTGAGTTTTGCTTTTGTTTCTGCTTTTCTAATAGGTGAGAATCCAAAATATCTATGAATGCTTTTATCGAATAAAAGTGCCATAATTATAAATAAAGTTCCTAACCAATAAATCCAATTTGCATTACCAAGATCGTCCCTGAATGACCACATCATAAAGAAAATTATTGCAAAAAGCATCCAGCCCGCTCTTCTTCCAAATTGCCCTATGTTGGATTGATGAATAAAAAAGAAATATATCATTAATGGTAAAAACACTGTTATCGCAATCGCAAAAGTTCCATATTGTAATAATATTGCTTGAACAAAATTGTCAGGAAGATATCTTATTGCTAAAATAGAAACTGCGCTTGAAATTATCCATTGGATCGGCTTATTTTTTTTCCCGCCGAATATAGTATTTTCTTTTATTACCGTGTAGACTACTAAAATGATTATAGTAAATAAAAGTATTTTTGCAAAGAGAAGTTCATCGAAAGAATTTATATTAAGTATTGCATCGCTTACAAATCTTATTAAGATAGTGATTACTTCTATTAATCCCTTTGAAAGTTGTTCAAGGCCCTCAACTGGTCCGGCCGTTACCAGCGACGAAAGAAATATTGTCAGTAGAGATAATATATTCACTTTTGTTTTCATGCTAAAATTAAAGGTTTGAAGTTTAAAAGAGTTGTTATAATAATATTTATAAAGAGTAATGTTGTTAGTTTGCTATGGTTGAAAAGAATGTGAAGCGATTTTTAGTTTTAGGAATTTTGGGATTGTTTATGATTTCTATGATGGCTGGAGTTTTGGGACAAAATTTGGGCTCTGATGCCAGTGAAGCTGCAGAATCTATAATTACAGGATTCGGTGGATTCTTTGGAACTTTGCTTAAGCCATTATTTGGAGAAACGGAAATGTTATCTCGAGTTTTTTTTGCTATTCTTTTAGGAATGATTATTTATTCCATTATTAATACTATGTTTAAATCTAGTGGTCCTTGGGTTATTCGAGGTATTACTGGTGCAATTACAGCTTTAGCATTATTAGGATTACCTAGTGGTTTTTTAGAAGCTATTAGGGTCCAATATGGTGCTATGGGTGCTACAATATTGACAGTTATTCCATTTCTCATTATTTTGGTTTTTAGTCTTAAAGTAGAAAATAAGCTTATTGCACGAGTAACTTGGTTATTTTATACTGGATATTATTTTGCCATGTACACTTATAAAATTGCAATTAATGGCGGATGGTTTACAACTGACTCACTTCCATATATGGTTGCTTTTGTTGTTGGTTTATTTTTATTTTTTGGAATGGGAGCTATTAGAAATCTGCTTTTCAAAGGGGAAATTGAAGGTCTCATTGAAAAAGGAATGGGAAAAGTTGAAAAGAGAAAGGCAGCGAGAACTATCAGTGATGCAAATCTTACTGCAGAAACCGATATACCTATATCACCCTAAACTTTTTTAAACATCCTATTCTATTTTAAATTATGAAAAGAGTTGTAATTAGCGCATTGTTGTTTTTAGTTTTGTTTAGTTTTGTCGTGGCACAAGAGGAACAGATTCCCGATATTGATAAGGATGCTGAAGAAATATTAAAACTTGCTGAAAAGTTGCCAATTGATGAGACTACTGGCGGAATAGATTACGATAAATTTAAGCCATTCAGAACTAAAGCCGACGAAAGAATTGAAAAGATAAATAAATATGTCGGACCGATTACGAAAGTGCTTTGGGGAGTTGAATTATCATTATCATGGGTTTTTATTTTTTCGTTTGTTCTGTGGATTTTATTAATTGAATTAATTGTTATGCCGATTAGTGAGATACTTAATTTTAATTTGTTTGGCTCTTTAGTTGGCGCAGGAATTATCGCTACTTTGGCAATGCAAGGATTTGGTAAGGATTTCGTAATTTTAATTAATAGCCTAGTAACGCAGTGGTATATCGGAGCTATGACTTTGGTCTTCGGAGTTTTCTTCGGAGTTTTCTATTTAACTATTATGAAATATTTAGGACTTCGCGTCAAAGAAGCTAAAGAAAAAGCGGCAGCAGACCAAACAGAAAGAGATAGAAAAATTCTTCGTGTGGATGCGTGGCTTACTGAAAAAGGTTGGAAAAATTAATTTTTAACAAGTTTTATATATTCTTTAATTTTGTTTTATAGATGGTGATGGCGTATATTCTTTTTGTTGTAGGAATTTATTTCTTGGTAAAAAGTGCAGGCTGGATTATTGATGGTTCATCTTCTTTGGCTAAAAAACTTGGGGTTTCTAGTTTAATAATTGGTCTGACTGTTGTCGGCTTTGGGACTTCGTTGCCCGAACTTATTGTAAACTTGTTTGCTGCTATTAATGGCGCTCCTGAAATTGCATTTGGAAATATTATCGGAAGTAATATCTCTAATATTCTTCTAATTTTGGGAATTGCCGCCATGGCTGGAAATATTAAAATTAAATCTGAAACAATTTGGAAACAAATTCCGTTTGCTTTGCTTTCGGCATTTGTGCTATTTATTCTTACGGGAAAGATTTTTTTTAATGGGAATAATTTATTCAGTTGGAACGATGGTTTAATTTTATTGGCGATGTTTGCAATTTTTCTTTATTATATTTTCCAGATAGCATCGAAAGATAGAAAACATATTGGTTTTGTTGAAGGTTCGAATGAACCAAATTCAAGAATTATTTTGAAGTTGGCTATTGGGCTTATTGGAATTTATTTTGGAGGGAAATGGGTTGTTGATGGAGCAGTGTTTATTGCTGGGCAGTTTGGACTGAGTGAATTTTTAATTTCGGCGACGATAATCGCGATTGGAACTTCTTTGCCCGAGTTAGTCGTTTCTATTATGGCCGTTATGAAGAAAAATGTTGATTTGGCAGTGGGGAACATTATTGGAAGCAATATTTTTAATGTTCTTTGGGTGCTTGGAATTGTTCCATTTGTCGCACCGCTACAAATTCCAGAATTTATTGGATTTGATATTGGAATAATGTTTTTAGCTACATTGCTATTATTTATTTTTATGTTTGTAGGGAAGAAGCATGGGCTGAGTAAAAAAGAAGGAGCTGCGTTTGTTTTGTTCTATATTTTATATATTGCTTATATAATTATAAGGGGTTAAAAGAAATCGCCTAATCCTTTTTGTTTTTTTAACTCTGTTATCGCTCGAAGTTTTTGCAATCCTGAATCAATTCTATTTTCAGAGAAATCGTGAGATAGCAATATTTTTTTTACTTTTGTCTCGTCTACTTCATTAAATTCTATGTCTTCCATATAAGATGATTCATATTCATGGAATTGCTTGAAAACTTCCTGCCAATCAAAAATAAAGTTAAATTTCTGTTGCACCTGTCTGAAAATTTCAACTGGATATTTGTATTTTTGAACAATTTCTAGAGCCCTTTTTTGCCCAAGTCCAAAAATGCCACCGGGATTATAATCAGTTCCAACAAGAATTGCTAAGCAGATTAATTGGTCTTTATCTATATCAAGTTTAGTTATGACTCGCTGAAATTCAATTAACTCTGGTTTAATATCCATGTATAATCCTGATGAGGTTTTTCGTTGTCTTGCTGATGTTAGATTTCGAATAAGATATGGGGCCCCGTAAAGTAAAGTATCATAATCTTGAGATGCCACTGCCCAAACTTTATTCGTTCGAGCTAAAATTGCCGCTTCCGCTTCTCCTTCTCCAGAAGCTTGCACAACTGGAATGCCCAATGCTTCCAAGAGATTTTTTGATTGTTCAATTATTTCGTCTGTTATTTTTACAAATCGTCCGCCGTATTTTTTCATTTCCTTAATGTCTTCCTTGTCTTTTGCTTCTTTATATCTTTGCTCAGCTATTTGTTTTGCTTCTTTTCGTTTTTCAATTTCAAGTTGTTTCAATTCGGGGGGTATGCCATCAAAAACATAAACTGGTTTTATGCCTGCTTGGAGCAAATTAATATTTCGATAGAATAGTCCTGAAAGATGTGATGTAATGTTTCCATTTTTATCCATCAAAGATGTGCCATCAGGCTGCCGAATTGTTGTTAGAAATTGATAAAGTGCATTAAATGCATCTATTGCTACGACTTTTCCTTTTAGGCCTGAAAGTTCTATTTCTTTTCTCGGAATTATTTCTGATATTTGTACGCCCATGTTATATTTAGGAATTGTAAATATAAATAGTCTTCGGAAATGTTAATTTTGTTTTAGCCATTCCGCTCTGCCTATGTCATAACGATAAGGATCCCTGGATTCTTCTGGAGAAAGTCCTCGTCTTTCACATTCAAGATAGAAAGTTAAATTGTCTGGTATTTTACTTAAAGGTGTTTTCTTTTTTTTAAGATCATGTGCCAGTCTAGCGACATAAGAACCTGAGTAACTATTTCTTTCGGCCAATGGTCTGATTTTTTTAATATTACGGCATATCTCTATATTTGCTTCATTTTCTGATTTTTTTAAAAAATTAATTTCATAAGGGCCCTTTTTTAGGTAATAAAATAAAATATTTTTTGATATTGTCATTCTATTCTGTTCGTCGTTATCTATTTCTGTATCTCCATGATCATACGATACAAACTCTCTTGCTTCCCCTTGAGGAAATTTATAGAAAAAATTTAATTTTTGACTACCATCTGTTCCTGGGGTTTTTCCAGTATATGATATGTTTCCTTTTATTCCATCTGCAGTAATTAAATCTGCTTCTATTTTTTTTGCCAACTCATCTAATTTCATATAGTTGTTACTATATAATAGTATTTAAATCTTGCCATAGTGAGGAAAACATATAAAGTTGGCCTCATTATTAATTGTATGAAATTTGAGTTTATGCCTATCGATTATGATTATTTTGATTTTAATGGGCGAAATTATGTAAAATTAATTGGAAGAAATGAAAAAGGGGCGAAGATTTGCGTGGTTGATTCTTATGAACCGAATTTTTGGGTTATCTTGAAAAAAGGATCGAAAGTTGAGGCGATTGTAAAAAAGATTGAGAAAATTGAGGTTGAAAAAGCGTCTAGAACGACAAAGGTTGTGCGGACAGAAATTTTGAATAAGAAATATTTAGGAGAAGATGTTAAAGCTATTCGGGTTTTTGTAACAAATCACAAGGATGCGCATGATGTTGCATCAGCGATTGGAGACCTTGATGGGATTGAAAAGCGTCGAGAATATGACCTTCCCTTGATTACAAAATATATTAAAGAAAAGGGAATTGAGCCGCTGGAATGGCACGAGGTAGAAGGAAGCAGTATCAGTGAATCGGAAGTTGGAGGTTCTGGGATTGAAAAATTGGATGTTGATGTTTGTGTTTTTGCTGATAAAATTGAGGTGCTAAAAGATGACAAAAAATTTACTCCGAAGATTTTGGCTTATGATATCGAGACAAGCGAAAGAGAAATTGGGAAGGGTGAAATTTTTATGGTGTCGCTTTATGGCGAGGGAATTAAAAAGGTTTTGAGCTGGAAAAAATGCAAGAGCGCGGAGAGCTATGTTGAATTTTGTAAAGACGAGGCAGACATGCTTGAAAAGTTTGTTAAATATGTTAATGATTACGCGCCGGATGTTTTGACTGGATATTTTTCGGATGGATTTGATTTGCCGTATTTGAAAGTGCGAGCGGAAAAAAATGGCGTTAAGTTAAATTTGGGTATCGATGGTCGAGGTCCGATTTTTAGCAGAGGCAGAATTCCATCAGGAAAGATTGCTGGAATTGTTCATGTAGATTTGTATCGATTTGTTGATTCTGTTTTTTCACAATATTTGCAAAGCGAAACCTTGTCTTTGAATGAAGTTGCGAAAGAATTAATTGGAGAAGAAAAAGAAGATTTTGATTTTAAAAAATTGGGAAATATGCAAGACTCTGATTGGTGCGATTTTTTTTCTTATAATTTGCAGGACTCTGTGGTGACTTATAATTTGGCTGAAAAAATTTGGCCAGATATTTTAGAGTTTACTCGGATTGTAAAAGAGCCTTTGTTTGATGTGGCCCGAGATAGAATGGCGACACATGTTGAGAATTATATCTTGCATAATTTAGATAAATTTAATGAGATTGCGGAAAAGAGACCGGGACATGATGAAATAGGAAAGAGGCGGACAATGGGAAAATATGAGGGAGCTTTTGTTTTTGAGCCTGTGCCTGGACTGTATGAAAATTTGGTAATGTTTGATTTTACATCTATGTATGCATCGGTAATTGTTTCGTATAATTTGTCTAAGGCAACTTTTATCGAAGGCGAGGAATTCTCTAAGAAGCAGGGATTTTTTCCTATTATGTTAAATGAGATTATTGAAAAAAGAAAAATTCATAAGAAAGAATTTGCGGAAAATCCGTCTGGGATTTTGAAGGCTCGGAGTAATGCGTATAAACTTTTGGCAAATGCGTCTTATGGTTATCAAGGATTTTTTGGAGCTAGATATTATTGCCGTGAGGCGGCGGCGGCTACGGCCAGATTAGCTAAGGAAAATATTTTAAGCGCGATTGATAAAATTGAAAAAGCTGGTTATAAAATTATTTATTCAGATACTGATTCTATTGCTTTTTTGCAAGAAGATAAAAATAAGAACGAAGTTTTAAAGTTTCTAAAAAAGATTAATAAAGAATTGCCTGGAATTATGGAATTAGACTTGGAGGATTTTTATGCTCGTGGTTTGTTTGTCGCGAAGAGGGGGGCGACCGCTGGAGCTAAGAAGAAATATGCCTTGGTCGATGAAAAAGGAAAGGTTAAAATTCGCGGATTTGAAACGGTGCGAAGAGATTGGTGTAGATTGACTCGGGATTTGCAAAACCGAATTTTGGGTAAAATTTTGAAAGATGGGAATGAAAAAGAGGCGTTGAAAATAGTGAAAGATGTTGTAAAGAAATTAAAGGAGCGCAAGGTTGAATTAGAAGATTTGATGATTAGGACGCAGTTGCGTCGGCCATTGAATGAATATTTGTCTGAGGGTCCGCATGTCGTCGCTGCGAAAAAAATGGAGGCAAAGGGGATTCCTGTTTCTACGGGAATGTTAATTGAATATTTTGTTGGGGAAGGTTCTGGAAAGAAAATTGGAGATAGAGTTTATTTAGCAGACGAAAAGACAAAATATGATATTGACTATTATTTTAAAAATCAGATTTTACCTGCAGTTGAAAATATTTTTGATGTATTTGGAATTGATGTTCGGGCAATTATTGACGGAGAGAAACAGGAGAAGCTGTTTTAAATGGATAGTATTATAAAATATGAATTATTTTAATTCTTATGAAATTCAGAAAGGGTGACACGATTTTAGAAGAGTTGAAACACCATTTACCATTTACATTAATCGCTAGTTTGTTGGCTGGAATTTTTGTGGCGATTTTTTATTTGATTAATCGAGATTATTTTATTGGGGTTGTTTCTGGGTTGTTTGAAATTATGCATCCTGCTCATGTTTTAGTTTCGGCTATGGCTACGGCAGCAATTTATTGGAAATATAATAAATCCGTCGCGAAAATAATTTTGGTTGGAATTAGTGGAGCAATTTTTATTGGAAGTTTGAGTGATATTTTATTTCCTTGGATTGCTGGAAACTTGTTTTCTTTGAACACATCTTTTCATCTCCCTATTATTGAAGAGCCCTTTTTGATTATCGGTGTTGCGTTAATTGGTTCGCTTGCTGGAATGTATTGGGGTTTGTTTAAATTTAGTCATCCGATTCATGTATTTTTATCTGTGTTCGCAAGTTTATTTTATTTGTTAGCTTTTAGCGTTGAGATAAGCGCATTGGTAGTTTTGCTAATTTCGATTTTGGTATTCTTGGCTGTTTATATTCCGTGTTGTATTAGTGATATTGTTTTTCCTATATTCTTTATAAAAAAACCGTGTAAAAATTGCGGGCATTGGCATGATTAATTATCGAACTTATGTTGAATATAATCAACAAGAGAGCTACCTTCAAGCTTGATGCTTGCGGGGCCATTTCTAACATAAAATTCTTCTTCGCCTCCACTCTTTAGAAAAACTCTTTTTTGACTTTCTCCACAAATTACTAAAATTATTTTTTTATCTTTTATTTGAACTATCTCAAATTTGATAAATGGGAGAAACTCGTTGCCAATATAAGATTTTATTAAGTTTGTAAAATGGAGTGCTACTTTGTCGTCGTTTTGAAATTCGTCATTTTCTGTTCCCAATATTTGTCCTCCGTCATCTACTCCTATAAGCAAATTTCCTCCCTTTGTATTCAAGAATGCCGTAATTGTTTTTAAAACTCCGAGTTCCATTCTTTTGTCAAATTCCATTGTGTGAAGATTTGTTCTAAAACTCGACTTGAATTCTATTCTGCTTGTTTCGCCTGCTTGAATTAAATCTAAAACTCTTACTTTTGAATCTTTCATTATTGGCTTCGGACTTAAAAAGTGTAGATTTTTTTCTAGTAAAGTTGTGAGAAATGTACTGACTAATATTTGTTTTCCTTTTTTGATATGAAAAAACCCTGCGATTGACATAAGAACTGCGCCGAGAACATTTATTGAAATATCTTGCATTGTGTCGATTAATCCCCGTTGAAGACCCGAATGAGTTAAAGTGTCTAATGTGAATTCGAACATTTCCCAGAGGACCCCGATTGAAACTGCAAAACTAAAGATTAGAATTGATGCAAAAATTGGAGCCATGTTTATTCTGTTATTTTTGTATAGAACATATACTATGCTCAATCCAATAAAACCTAAAGCTATCGAGGCCGTGAAAGTCATCAGTATGCTCCACCAGATACCGGAATAAAAACCCCTGAGCTCTCCCATAGTTAGAATTCCATATATAAACATTAGATAAATTATTTCAAAAGATGAAGGTATTTCTATGTTGAATAGTGTTTTTAGAAACCATGGAATAAATGTGACAAATATCGCGATGAGAGAAACTACTTGAACAAGGATCCTTCCGGACATTAGAGAATATACAAATGTCAGAAAAAGGATTAATCTGATTAGTCCCATAATTATTGAATGGACAGCGCGGGTTGATTTCTTGGGCATAAAGGTTTTTGATGAATTATCTTAATAAGTATTATTGGGGTGAAATGTAGATGTTGGGGTTTTCAATTAATAATATAAAGCTATTTTTATATTTATTTTTATGCAAAAGAAACCTTATTCGCAGTATTTGAAAGAGAAGTTTCCGCCGAAAGAGGGATTTGTTAAACGCATGGAGATTCTTTTGGGAAAGGCAGAGGCTAAAAAGTTTTTTGATATTTCTTATACCAAAACGCCAAGTTCGCTTAGGTGTAATACTTTGAAGATTTCGATTAAGGATTTGAAAAGTCGGTTGGAGAATTATGGTTGGAAATTGAAACAGCCGTTTTCGGAGTTTCCTGAGGTTATGGTTGTTGAGTCGGAATTGAAGCCGGGTGAGTTGGGAAATACTAAAGAGCATTTATTGGGATATTATTATGTGCAGGAAATTTCTTCTATGTTGCCGATGTTGGTATTGAAACCTGAGTCGGGTGATTTTATTTTGGATTTATGTGCTTCTCCGGGGAGTAAGACTACGCAGGCTGCAGCGATGATGGAAAATGGCGGGACTATTATTGCGAATGAAATTAATATGGGGCGTGTTGGAATTTTGAATTCAAATTTAGAAAGATGTGGGGTTATGAATACGATTGTGACTCGGAAGGAAGGCGTTGCTCTTTGTGAGAAATTTTTGAAGAAGACGCAATTTAAGTTTGATAAAATTTTGGTTGATGCACCTTGTTCTGGGGAGGGAACTTTGAGAAAATCACCGAAGACTTTTTTGATGTGGAATCCTAATATGATAAAAAAAATTGCTGGAACGCAGAGGAAATTGGCTGAAGCAGCTTTAAAAATTTTGAAAGTTGGAGGGACAATGATTTATTCGACTTGCACTCTGGCGCCAGAAGAAGATGAGATGGTTGTTGATTATCTGATTAAGAATTTTAATATTGAAGTAGAGAAAATCGTTTTGCCGTTGAAGTTTGGGTGCGGGGTTTGTGAATGGGAAGAGAAGAAAATGGCTGAAGATGTTAAGAAATGCTTGAGATTGTATCCGCAAGATAATAATACTGACGGGTTTTTTGTGGCGAAGATTAAGAAGTTGTCTGATAAGGAGGTTGAGAGATGATATTGATAACTATTCGACATGGAGAGAGCTCATCTAATGATTCTGGAATAACTACGGGGTGGATGGATGTTGAATTGACTAATGAGGGACTGAAGCAAGCAGAAAAAGTTGCTGAAAGATTGAAAGATAAAAAAATAGATATTATATATTCTAGTGATTTGGAAAGAGCATTTCGAACTGCCGAAGAAATTGCTAAATTTCATAGTTGTAAATTAATCCTAGATGAAAGACTTAGGGAACAAAAAAAGGGAAAATATGAGGCTGGGTCTGGTAAAAAACTGTGGGATGATTTTAGAGCATCGAGGGAAGATATTCTCGAGTGGATTCCTGAAGGCGGAGAATCTATGGGCAAGGTTAAAGAAAGGGTTATGGATTTTTTGAATGAGATTGAGAAAAAGCATAAGAACAAAACTGTGCTAATTGTTTCTCATGGTGGTGTTTTAGCTGTTATTTCTCGACACTTTTATAATGATATAGAGTTTGATGGAAAGCTTGATAATAAATTTGGGATAAGACACAAGCACAAGAATACCTCTGTGAGTCAATATAGTTTTGATGGAACAGAATGGAATGTTGATATAATAAATTGTACGGGGCATTTGAAATGAAAATTGGGAACAAGGAGGTTGGGAGATGAGTGAGATTGTTGTAGCTGCATCTGGATATTTCGACCCGTTGCATGTTGGGCATATTGAATGTTTAGAGATGGCTAAAAAACTTGGTGATAAATTGGTAGTTATTGTGAATAATGCTGAGCAGACTAAGGCAAAAAAAGGATTTGAATTTATGCCGTTTAAAGAGAGAATTAAGATTATGAACTCTTTGAAAATTGTTGACGAAGTTTTTGAAAGCATTGATGAGGATTCTAGTGTTTGTGAATCGTTAGCTAAAATCAAACCCAATATTTTTGCCAAAGGTGGAGATAGAAATGTAGGGAATATTCCTGAGAAAGAAATATGTGAAAAATATAATATTAAAATTATTGATGGACTTGGAGAAAAAATTCAAGCATCTTCGGAATTAATTAAAAATGCTAGGGAGAATGGACATGAGACTAATATTGATTAGACACGGACAAACAAAAAGTAATAATTTGAAAATAGTTCAAGGATGGGAAAATAACAAATTATCAATACTTAATAATGAAGGATTAAAACAAGCAAAAAAGGTTGCTAATAGATTGAAGAATAAAGAGGTTGACATTATTTTTTCTAGTGATTTAAAAAGAGCAGCTGATACCGCTAAAGAGATTGGCAATTTTCATAATTGTAAAATAATCTTAGATAAAAGACTTAGAGAGCAAAATAGGGGAAAATATCAAGGTGGTCCTAGTGAAAAATTTTGGAATGATTTTAAAATCTCTGGAAAAGATATTTTTAAATGGATTCCTGAGGGTGGAGAGTCTATGGATAAAGTAAAAAATAGGGTTTTGAATTTCTTAAATGAGATTAAGAATAAACATAAGGATAAAACAGTCTTATTAGTTTCTCATGGAGGAGTTTTGAATATTTTATCTAAATATTTTCATGACGATATAGAATTTGATAAAAAATTTAATAATGATATTAAAATGATTCATGAATATAAGAATACTTCTATTAGTGAATATTTTTTTGATGGAAAAAAATGGAATATTATTAAAATTAATTCTGTGAAACATTTATTATGAAGATACAAATAATGGATAGGGCTAAGAAGAAAAAATTTATAGCTGGGCTTTCGGATTTGGGGATGGAGAAGATTCCTGAGCTTTTGGTTAGAAGTGGCAAGGAACGAATGAGGGCGTATTCTGGCGATTTATCTACGGAGCAGATTATGGAGATTTGGAGATTGTTGCCGATTGAAGGTGTTGGGCTTTATGTTGGAAAAGACATGGTGAATCGAAATGGGGTTCGTGAGATTCGGTTGAGTTTGGATGGAATGCATATTTGGAAAAAGCAATTGACGAAAAGAATTTTGACTTTGAATGAAGAACAAGAAAAGAATTGGTTTTTGGGAAAGAATATTGAATTGTCCCCAAGGGATGACCCTGCTGGCCCCAATGATGAGCAAGCTGAGGGAATTAGTAATGGGTTCGTTTCGGTGAAATCTGCAGATGGAAAAGATTTTGTTGGAATGGGAAAAATTGGTGGAGAAACTTTGTTTGGTTTTCTACCGAAGGAAAGAAGAAGAAGGGAGCGAATGAGTTAGGAGTTTAGAAAGTAATAAATAAGCTCTTATCTATTTTATTTCATGAAAAAGCAAGAAATTGAATCGTATGTGAAGGCTGGGAAAATTGCCAAGGAGATTAAGAAATTTGCTCGGACTTTGATTAAGCCTGGGGCGAAATTGATTGATATAGCTGAAAGTATAGATGCTAAAATTTTTGAGCTTGGAGGAGGGCTCGCGTTTCCTGTAAATTTATCTTTGAATGAAATTGCGGCTCATTATACTCCTGTTCCAAAAGATGAAACAGTCGCCGAGGGAATTTTGAAAATTGATTTAGGGGTTGCTGTTGATGGATATATTGCGGATACCGCTTTTTCGGTTGATTTAACTAAGGATGGGGAGTTTGAGAAAATGATAGAATTAAATAAAAAAATTTTGGCCAATGTTGGAAACGAAATTGAGGTTGGAGTAGAAATTCGTAAGGTTGGTGAAGTTTGTCAAAGAACGCTTGAAGAATGGAATAAAAAAAATGATAGTAAATTTTCTATAATCAAAAATTTATCTGGGCATTCTTTGGGGCAAAATGATATTCATGCTGGATTAACCATTTCTAATTATGAGAATGACAATAAAAATGTCTTAAATGGAGCTTTTGCTATTGAGCCGTTTGTAACAACGGGTGTTGGAGAAATTTATGAGGGACAGCCCGGTGGAATTTATGTTTTACAATCTGACGCTCCGATTCGTGATAGAGATGCGCGAGATGTTGTTAAATTTATTAAAGAAAATTTTTTAACTCTGCCATTTTGCTTGAGATGGCTTGTAGGAAATTCTAAACTTGGCGATAAGTTTAGTGAAGGTAAATTGAGATTTATCTTGTCTATATTGATTAAACAGGGAGTTCTATACGAGTATCCAATGCTGATTGAAAAAAGTAAAAAGCCCGTTAGCCAATTTGAAAATACTTTTGTTATTGCTGATGGGGAAGTTAGATGTACTACGAAATAGATTTATTCTTCTAACTTAGCCAATTCTTCAAATAATTTTTTTTGTTTTCTGTTCAGTTTTTTAGGAGTTTGTATTTTTAAATTAATAAACTGATCTCCCGTCCTATATCCATCAATATTTTTTATTCCTTCTTCTTTTAATCTGATTATTGTTCCAGATTCTGTTCCGGAGGCTATTTTAATTTTTTTAATTCCCGTTAGCGTTGGAACAGAAATTTTGCATCCCAAT
>Ga0222628_1000116_pt1 | contig 39121 bp, 65 predicted proteins | sample AntAcemetageno95_FD_179860 | JGI IMG/M metagenome (GOLD analysis project Ga0222628, IMG submission 179860) | Saline water microbial communities from Ace Lake, Antarctica - #95 | ecosystem: Environmental > Aquatic > Non-marine Saline and Alkaline > Saline | place: Antarctica: Ace Lake | collected...
TCTCCGTCTAATTTTATGCAACTCAAACTTAAAAACTTTTTTGCTTTTGTAAGCCTGGCTTTCCCTTTTGGAACATTTAAACTCTTTGCTTCTGGTGACCAATAAATAATATTCTTTTGAGTTAGTTGTTCTGGCGGTTCGAATTTCATCTTTTAATTAAATCTCCTCTTTTAATCACTGAATCTAAAACTGCTAAAACTTTTATTATTTCGTCGTCTTCTACTGCGTCATTGATTAATTTTTCCTCTGTTTTGTTAATCCAAAAGCCCCACAGCACTTTTCCTTTTCTTTTATTTTCTGCCATTTTTCTTTATCTTATACTTGGGAGTTCCAGGTTGATATTTTTTATTTAATTTTGTTTTTGGTTTCATATGATGTTCATTGTCGTGACATTTTCGGCAGAGTTTTATGAATGGCGGTCTGTGGCCCCCTCTTAATGAGTGCTTTGTTAAAAACCTAAATTTTTCACATCTGGGGCATTTTTTAAATATCATCTCATCCACTTATTTTCTTGCATGTCTCCTGTTTTACTTTTTATGACTCTGCCTTTAACTGGTTGCCTCTCCAATACTGGTTTAACGACTCCTCGCCCTGTGTGACCGATAGTTCCTCTCCATTTAATCCAAACACCCCTTGAATCTGTAAAAAAGCCGTAAGTGACCTTATAATCCCATCTGATCTTGTTTATGTAATTGAAAGACATGATCTCTTTTTCTGTGTTGACTGTTCTTGTTCCTTGGCCCATTATATTAATTTCTCCCCTGCGAGTTTATTTGATTATTTATTATATTTAATTTGTTTAATTATATCAATAAACTTTTGTTCTTCTGTTAAATCTTTATAAGGTTTTTGTGCTTTTTCATTAAAACTTTCTGGATTAATTTTTCGTGTTACTTCTAAATACCAATTATGTAATTCTTCTGGGGTAATCTTTTTATTCTTAATAAATTCTTTGACATCTTTTGGTATAAAATATTCTCCTATAACATTAATTTCTTTTCTTTTATCACTCAAACTCATTTTGTATCCTCCTCTGTGAGATTGTTTTTCCATTTGATATAATCTTTTAATAAACTTCTTTCTCTATCACCAATTTTATTATTCAAAATCATTCAAAATCACCCTCTCTTGTATTCTCCAGGACAAAGTCTTCCTGTTGGCTTGTTAATTCTTCAAAATCTAAATCAACATTTCTCTGTTTTCCCTCGTCCCACATTACACTCATTTTCTAACTCCTTTAATTTCAAATCTTTTATCCCATTCTTTTTTTGAAACTTTTTTATTAAAAATCCAAAACTTAGTTTTATCTTTTTTATCAAACTTTAAATTAATACACATAAACCCATTAAAAAGATTTTCACAGTATTTACAGGAGTCACAGGATTTACAGAAGTCACAGGATTTACAGAAGTCACAGGAGTCACAGGAGTCACAGGAGTCACAGGAGTCACAGGAGTCACAGGAGTAACAGGAGTCACAGGAGTCACAGGAGTTACAGAAGTAATTGCTCATTTTCTAAGCTCCTTTTTCAATAATTTAACTGCCCTATCTAAAACCTCTTGAACATTCCCTGGATTTGATAAAAATTCTGGGTTCTCGTAGATGTTCCCGATTATTTCACCATAATCATTTACGTTAGGAATAGTTCTATTAGATTTTTTTAATAAAAATTGTCCTTCACTAAATATAATCTCATCTACACCACTAATAATTGCAAATTTATATTTTAAAATATCTCCTTCATAAATATCTTTTCCATTTTTATCTTTTAATCCTGTGAATTGCATAATTTTAACCTTCCCAAATCCTTTAGGAATCATAGCCTGTTCTCCAGTTTTATTATTTAAAACCCAATGAAATTCTACATGGCTCCATTTCTTTTTATCTTTATCCCAAGCTCTGAATTTTATTTCTCTCATTGTGCTTCCACCATTGCTTTTTTAATTACGCACTTCAATCCCCAGGCTGCGCCCATTGTTAAAATTACAGTCACATAATATCCAAAGTAATCTAATGAAGTTAATTTGTCTTTCATAAGTCGCCTCCGCATAGAACATTATCTGATCCAAAAATATCTTTAATTTTTTTTGCATTTCTACCCATCATCCCATTATACTCATCTAAATAATTTTTTAATCTATTTTCTTCTGCTTCGGAGTGGCCTGTTTCATAATATCCTGATTCGTCATGAACCTCTGAGTTTTCGCAGAAGGATCCAAACCATCTCAAAAATTCTGCTACTTGCACATGAACTTTATATCCTGCATAATGTGTTTTAACAAATGCTCCACAGAACCATTCCTCATCATCAAAATTAAAATCTTTTAATTTTGCTCCCTCAAATGACCAATCTTCAGTGATTTTTCCATCTTTATATACTGGTTTAATATTTTTTACTTTGTGGAAATGTAAGTCAACACTTTCGCATTCTGTGTGTGGGTGCACAATTAATTTGTTCCAGCTTCTTTCGAGGATCTCCCAACCGAGTTTTTTTGCAATAATCTCTGCTCTCTTTAAAAGTTCTTCTGGACTTCTTTCTCTCTTAAAAGAATAATGTATTGTTAATCCCATTATTCAAAAATCCCCCTTAAAATTTCTTTTTGTTTTTCTTGATAGATTTCTAATTCTGTTTTACCTTTTGGTTGTGTGATTAAAATTAAATTGTTTATTCCTGCCTTTCCGTGTTGTTGTCCTATGTTAATTTTCATTTTATCTCTTTTTTTCTCCATATATACTCTGTTTTTATCCTTTTTAAAAGTTTCTATCTTGGAAAACTATTAAAAGATTTACCCTCGCTGTCCTCTGTTTTGGGAGATTTGAGTTTATTGCAAATTTGCTTCAATTTCAGACATTTTGCAGTGATATGCTTTCCGTTCTTTCTGTTGATATATCTCCAGTCTCCTGGAAACTTTAAACTTAGATCATCCATAATCTTCTTAGTATCCTCAATATATTCTTTATAAAATTCTAAGGCCTTATTAATTATTAAAGATTTGTTTTCTGATCCATTCAAAAAAAGCGCCACTTGGTTTGTGGGCCTAAAAGGGATCGCTGCGTTTTGTAATACTTGTTTGCGCCACTTCTTTGTTGGGTTCGCGTGCTTTTGTTTTTTAATAATATTTTGTTCCATTTTGTTTGTTTTGAGTATAATTTGTTGTTTTTATGTTGTTTTTTTTTGTATTTCAAATTAAGATTGAGATAATTCAAAAATAAAAAAAAACTCTATCTACACTTTAAACCCTCCATAAAGGTATTACAAGATCTCTTTTCTTTCGCAACTTCGTTCAGCTTATAGCACATAGACCACAGGCAGACCAATTGAAAACTGCACTTAATGGGGGACTCGGTCCGTCCAAAAAAATTCTTGTCACACCAATTTATCATACATCTCTATAATTTTATGCTTTTTAAAAGTTTCTAAGAATACACATTGGTGCGTTAAAGGTTGGTGAATCAAACAAAATTAAATATTCTTAAACAATTCAACAAGATTTTTTAATTTTGTTTTAAATTCCTTTTTTATAGAATAGTCGTTTTGATTCTTACCCTTAACCTGTTCTTTACCAAGAAATTTAAAGGTGTTTATTGCCTTCAATCGTCTTGAAATTGCTGTTTCTTCTAATCCTGTTTTTTGGGATATTTCTTTTTGACAAAGTTTATTACATTCTAAAAGAGATTTGTAAATTAATATGTCTGTTTTTGTAACTAAAAAATCTTTTTTACTATTAGTCATAATAATATAGAGAGAATCATCTTATAAACTTTACTTTTTAGTAAATATACTATATTGTAAATATACCATAATGTTTATATACTATGTTGTTTATATTCTTTTATGAAACAAAACATATTTAAAACTAATTTACTAAGTAACCCTATGAAAAAAGAGGGTGTTAATTTTGGCTTGTATTTTTTGCGACCAATAGGTTTTTATAATAATATTTCTTGTAGTAATTTAATCGGAGTTACACAATTAGGTTCCTCCTTTGGACCGACCGAGAATCGAACCCGAGACTCATACTTACCAAGCATGCATGTTACCACTACACCATCGGCCCATTAAAGGTTAGGGGAACAAGTCGGTAACTTTCCTACAATGAAAGCACCGACGAGGTAACAGGATGAAAAGAAGGGATTGCTACTCTTACAATGATAGGCAATCCCTCTTTCAACTTTTACATCTGTTACTATAAAATTATTTTTCTTCACTTTCTTTTTTAACCTCACTCTCTTTTTTTACTTCTGCAAAATCTATTACAAATATTTTTTTTCCTGAATCAAAATCTTCAATATAAGGAGTAAATCTTCAAACGAAATAAACTCTTTCTCATCCCAATAAACTTTATACAATAAAACAATAGCTTGAACATCTTTGGGTAAATCCATTTCTACAATTTTAATATGTGCATATTCTTGCCTATATCTTTGTAAATCAATAGTTTTAAGGAATTCTGTAAATTCTTGTAACTTACTCATAAATTAGGCAAGAAAAAGAAACTTAAAAACTTATCTACCAACCTCTAACTCACCAATATACTAAGAATAAAAAAGTCCCTGTTTATGATAAATTGGTGTATAAAAATACGCCCAGGGACCCTCTAAGGAGTTATTTACCCTATATAAATTTAATGATTAAGGGCATGGAACTCGAAGGAGAGGTTCCCAACATCCCCTTCTCTAACGTCCCAGAGTTCAAATGAGATAAAAAATAATTACATTTTTTAGTTTGTTTTGGTTTACCCGCAGGTGTTTTGCCCATACCAGTAAATGGAATTGAACCACTTCCTAAAGCTCTCTCAAATTTTCTGATGTCGAGTTTTTCATGAGGCTTTTGGGCTACCATTACCCCATACTGATTTAAAGGGATCTCGTTGGCTTTAAGGTCACCCGAACTATCAAATCCAACCCCCCCGTTTGACTGCTATGTGATTAATTTATGTACTTTATTGTGGCATCCCCTACACAAAACCATTATTTTAAATGGTTTGTCATAATCTTCATGGTGCATTACCAAATCCTCTTTGATTCCACATTTCTGACATTTTACTATTTCTATAATTCCTTTTCTCTTTAAATAATTTAATTTATTCCACATTGAAATCTTTTCTTTATTTTTATCAGCATATTCTTTCTTTTTCTTTAATATTTTCTCCCTATTTTTAATATAATTCTTTCTGCACCTATTCTTTCCTTTATCTGGATACTTTGCACGATATCTTCTATCTTGTTCTCTTTTTGTCATTTTAACATAATCCCCGTCTTTCCGAGGTGTCAGATGACTTTTGTTGTACTTAGGACTTTATCAACGATTGTCCACAATGGGAACGGCATCTTTTACAATGCAATCCCCCAAAATCTAAAAAATAAAAATAATAATTAAGTAATTCTAAGCAAAGATTGCTGGTTCTTCAAAGCTGAATTCTACAAGACTTACATCTTCGTCATCAAAATCTCCTTCATCATAAAGAACATTGTAATGCGCGTAAACATATTTTTTGTAGTCATCATCTGTTCCTTCTAAAAGTTCGTATTTAACTTTCAGCTTGAAGTATACATCAGCTTCTTTGTCATCTTCGTCATCAAGACCTAATTGAAGAACCTTCACTTCCATTTCTCTTTCGTCTACATCGTTAAGTTCATCGAACCCTTCGATTTCAACTTCTAAGAATTCTTCTAATTCATCAAAGTCATCGTCTTCTAATTCTAATCTTGAATCTTCTTCTGATTCTGCCTCAATCTCATCAATTTCATCTGAGTATAAATCTTCCCACAAGTCATGCATTTCATCATAAACATCTGGAATTTCTACACTTGGAATAACTATTTTTGATGCGATTTCTTCAGCACTCGGAACAATTACTTCTTCTTGTGCTGGCAAGTTTGCCAAAACATAAGCTGATGCAACCTTCGCAAGAGAATCTTGGTCTTCCTCTGAAAAATTAAATTTCTTATTAGAGATCATGCTCATAGAAACAAAGCTCATAACTAAACAAACTATCACTGCTATTGAGATTACCCAAAGAAAAGCGCTATAATTTTTTTCTGTCATTTTTTTTACCTCCCGAATTTAATTCGTTTGACGCCAAACGGCGAGTGTGAGAATTTATTTTCATGTATTTATCCAATGTTTTGTGCCTTTTTAAAAGTTTCTTTGTTTTAATTTTGGAAAACAAATTTTAAAAACTACTTTAAAGTTATAAAAAGATTGGTGTGATGCCTGTGGCTAATGTTCTAAGCCCAACCTTTTTTTTTAAAGATTATTTTCTATTTAATACTGGTAAATCTCTGATCCCAAATACAGCTAATATTGCTATTGCTGCAGACCATAATTCCGCAATTGGAACTACGCCTGTGTTAAGCCAACCAATTAATCCTCCAAGTGCAATTCCTACACCTGCAAGGATCCCGGCCATCTTTGTCTTTGATTTCCAAAAAGGTTCATTTCCTTTTACTTTTTCCATTTTTCTTATTTTTTTATTAATTTAGTTACTAACCCTCGACTTATGCCAAGATTTTGAGCAGTTTTTCTTAAACTTTTTGTTTTTTTATATTCTTTTAAAACAATAGGTTTAAATTTTTCCCTTTGTTTTTTCCTTATTTCCGCAGATTTTTTAATTCCCTCATAAGGAATTTTTCCTTTTTTTCTATTGCCATTATAATGTTGCTAAAACTGCAGCCCCCACAATTACTGCAATAATTCCTAAAATCCACCAAACTATTTTTGATGTGATTTTTAATTTTCCTTTAATTTCTCCCAAATCTACCGCCATATTTATTATTTGTTCTTTTGTGACTTTCGCATCATCTTTCATCTCTGTAATATTATGATTTAATGTTTGAACCATTAATTTAAAATTTTCTTTAAAATCACAAAATTCTGTTTCATTAATATAATTTTTATTTTTTGGCATTAAACACCTCTTTAATTGTTGGAAAAAATTCTTTAAAAGGATTTGATTTATTGTAAGTTGCTCCAACTAAAAAACCAACCCAAATCAATAATCCAAAATACATCCCAGTGATTAGAATTCCAATTGTTATTAAATACATTCCCCACCATTCATGACCAATAAGAAAATCATAAAAATCCCATCTATCCCAAATAAAATAATGTTCAAAAAATAAAAATCCTCCAATACAAATTATTAAATTAAATTGCTCTCTAATTAATAAGATTGAAATTATAAAAATTATTAAACTTCCAATAAGTTTTCTTGAATAATCTAATCTGGACCACATTTTATCTTACTTTCATTATCCAAACAATTTCATAATATGATGGTAGTGTTGATGTACTTGCTGCAACTACTGTTACTGAGGCACCTGTATTTGATAATACTGCTCCTCCTGGTGTAGACATTACGTGAGTATGAGTTTCTGTTCCTCCAATTCCTCCACTTGATGTTTTACCACGTAAGAATCTTTCAGTCCCAGAACTTGCATTTAAATCTGGAATAGTTTCTCCATTATATGGAGAGTCGGCATCACTCAATGCTTGCCCATTACACTCTACCCAATAATCTGGAAGTTTTGTAGTTTTATATATAACATAATTTTCTCCTGTTGCCATAATATCTGAATCAATAGAAAGAATTGTATCAGAATCAATTGCTGTGACATTTGCAAAAGTATCATCAGTAGTATTATGAATAATCATATTTACTTTAATTGTTGTTTGGAAATTTTGTCCTGATTGAATTAATTTATCTGTTGTTGTTGAACCATCTGTTGTTCCTGAATCTGCTGTGCCAAATGTTTTTACCCATGCAATAATAGTTCCAAGTGGGCTAAATGAATTTACTTCACTTCCATATAATATATCTCCATCTACTTTTGGGAATTCTCCTTCTGCTGCCATTATTTATTTTTCTCCATTTTATGCTAAGTTATATTTTAGTGAATATGCTGTTGCTTTAGGTGTAGTTTCTGGAATAGTTATTGAAGCAATTGTTTCTACGGCTCTATAAATTATTTGTGTTCCTGTGTTTGTTGGTCTAAGAATTTCTCCAGATGTTATTGTTTCATAATTTGCTCCATTATCTACACTCAATTGTCTTACTACATTATCTCCTTCTGTTATATTTTGAACTCCAATAATATTTGTTACTGTTGCATCCGCAGTATCTGCGGTTGATGTGATTGATAAAACTTGGTCTACACTTCTTGAATAAACATAATAAAAGTTTACTGATGCAGTAAAATTTACTGTGCCTGAAGAAGTTAAAGTTGCTTCTCCTGTTAAATAATAATTTCCACTTAATGAAGAAATATCAATATTTGCTGTATCTAAAACTCCATCATCATATAAATGTGCTTCGTCTGCTGATGCATCAATATAGATGTCCCATACACTATCATTTGTCACTCTATTATTACTTGTAGTTTGTGTTTTTAACCACACTGTATTTGAACCATCTGTTAATCCAAATCTTTCTGTTGATGCTGTTGTGTTGTAATCTATCCCTGTTCCAGATAATAAAATTCTTGTTCTTATATGCACATCTTTATTAGTATTATAAAAATCTAATGGAGTTGTTGCTCCATTTGAAATACACGCTGCTGTCCCTGTGTTTGTTGATGCATGATGAACTGCTGCAGATAAGTCAGAAGTATCTTCTGAAACAGTAGCTCCAACTCCAGAAGTTTGCGCGGTCCATGAATCAGTATAACTTGAATCATCACACTCATCATCAACAGAAATAAATTCATAATAATCGCTCGTTGCATTATAACTTACATTTGATTTAGTCATTGAATCTGATGTAAATGTATCATACATAACATTTTTTAAAATGGGTATACCTGTTCCTGCTAATCTTCCATCAAACCCAATATAATCCGCATTAAAAATTAATTGTGAAGTATCTATAAACATACTTCCAAATGCGTTCATAACATCATCTGCACTTGCTACTTCTCCATTTAGTATTGTCATGCTAATTTATCCTTCTGCACAAATGAAATTTCGACAGAGTTTGTTTTAGTTATTGCTGAATATACTGCGTGACTATACATTTTTTTAGTCCCATCATTATTAAAAATCCCAAATTCCGTTAGAGAGTTTCCATTTCCCTCGAGTGAATTAAGATAGCATCTTATTGTAACCTGCTTGTTTGTCTCGTCGATGGTTGGATAACCTGTCACGAAAACTTTTGTTGCTCCACCATTAATATTTACACCTGTTTCGACGTCTGTATCTCCCACTGCAGGCGTTGTTGATCCAGTCCCAATTTTAAAAAGAGTTGGCGCAAGATAATCTGGAACTGCTTTAAATGTTCTATTAAGCATGATGATTTGCCCATTGTTTGTAATTACACTTCCTGTTGAAATTTTAACACTCCTTCTGCATTTGCTTTCTTCTATGCAGACCTGATTTTAAATGATATTCAGCACAATAAGTAATTCCATTATCTATTTTGAAAGCCAACTCTGGAAATTCACTTAATTGTTTTATATGATGTGGATGCAATAAAACTCCAATTTTATTATTACAAAATTCACAATTTTTATTTTGGCAAGTAAAATTATCTCTCAAGAAAATAAACTCTCTCCAGATTTTCCATTTAGAAGAATTTCTTAATAATTTATTTAAGGTGGTAATCCCTCCTTTCCAATTTGGATTATTTTCTTTAATTATTCTTGAATCTCCTTCTTGAAAACTTGTTTGATTTGATTTCATAATTACTTTTGTTCCTTTATTCCACGCAACATTTTTTTTAATAAAATTATTTTTCCAACTATATTTTAAAGAACAAGAATGCCCACAGAATTTTCTGGACCTTGATTTAAAAGTCCTAATCTTTTTATCACAATACAAACAATTAGTATAACTTCTTTTTATTTCCATTCCAAGATTATGCCCTTTCATGAATCTTCCTTTTGCATCTTTTGCCATGTTAAATTAAAGTATTCTCCATTTTTAAATTTTCTTATCAATGATAAGTGTTAACCTCAATTTTACTTATTTCGCCTGTGCTTGCCGCATCCTCAGTTGCACGCCATCGAAGATCTGTTCCTGTGTCTGTGAATGTGTGAGCTGTCCCGCTTGTTACACTTTCCCAGTCAGAACCATTTGATGTCATCTCGTATGTAAAACTTCCGCTTACTTCTGTGCTTGTTAATGTGGCCACAGTGATTGTTGAATTATTAAAATCAATGCTCGAAGAGAGTGCTATTTGGCCAGATGTAAAAGAAACACTCCCTGTTGTTGACCAACTTGCAGTCCCGTCTGTATCTTCAAAATCATCATCAATAAAATTTTCTGTATAAGAATTATTATATTGCCTTGCGAATTTTAATACTTCGGAACTTGTCAAACTTCCTAATGGAGAGGTTCCTAATATTGCTGCTCCGGAATTTCCTAATATAAAACTTGTTTGCGCAGCTCCTCCCCACTTGCCTGTTCCCCATATCCCAAAACTCGCATTTCCCCATATTAATGTTTCTCCTCCAATATTTTGCTCATAAATTAAATTATATCTTGGTTCTAATTTATCAAAATTCTGCGCATCTGAATCTGCAAACTCTACTAATTCTATAAGAATATCTTGATTTCTAACAAATTGTTCTTCTAATCGTTTTAATCTTTCTTCTGTTTGTTGTTGCCAATCTGCCAAACGCCACTTCTTGTCTCCAATTTCTAATTCTTCATAAGCGCTTGGAAACATATATTTTATTTTCCCAACAACATAATTCCCTGACAAATAACTTCCATTTATTTTTGGAGATTTTTCGTCTACAACTTCGATTAAATCTCCTCGATTTGGGATATATGCTGATTGACTTCTAACTTGGATTACACCAGTAACATAAGGCACACTTCTTTTAGATAAAATATTTGTCGCACGACTTTCTGCATCTGCCACACTTGAAATGTCATTATATTCTAAAGTCTTTTCAAAAATTCCATATAAATCTATGCTTGCTTGGTTTCTCATGTGAATTGGCATTTGCGCAGACCAAACATAATTTATTATTGCATAATGATTTCCCGTAAAAGTAGTTCCAACCGCAGGCATTACTTTTTTATTTTCCTTATCAACATAATAAAAATTACCTGAACTCGAATCTTTGGATCCACCAGTTTGTTGAGTTGTTGGAGGAGTCCCAGCATCCATATAAAGTTCAACACTATCTGGTGTTTTTGTTAATGTGATACCTTCTGTTGTATAATTTGCCGTAACTCCAATTTGTCCTGTTTCTGTGATGTCTGTTGGAACACTGGCCCCATCTACTCGCAAATCATTAATCATATTAGAAGTGTCCTCAGACCATTCTGGGAGAGATATAATCTCTGTTCCTACTGTCAAAGTGATCCCTGAATCATTATATCCCTCTGGCTGAAAATAAACAACCCTATCTGAGTCATTATAAAATAAATCCCAATTAAGTGCTTTCTTTAAAGTTTGAATTCTCTCCCAGATGTCTGTGTTTATGCATTTAAATTGGTCTATTCTTTCTCCATCTGAGGTTCCGCTTGCTTGAACTGTTGCAGTTAACCCTCCATAAGTTTCGATCATATCCTCTACAATCTCACTTACTTCTCCTGCGCTCGCATCAATTGTTGAATCATAAACATGATTGATATTCTTTCTTACCAATAAAATCATTTCATTTTTACATAAAACTCTAATTGTTGCTCCGTCTGGCCTTACATCATCGACATATCCATAAAAGTATCTTCTGTCTGTTGAAGTCGTCCAGCCACCCCATATTTCTACAACCTGTCCATTTGAAATGTCTAATAAATCATTTACGCTTCTTGGGAGAATTAACTCTGCCTCTGATATTTCCTCATCATCTTTCTTATATTCCCAACTAATTAATTGATTTGGATCTGGGCTTCCGTCTGTATCTTTAATTGTTACAGAATCAATTACAACTTTTGTGAGTTTCATAATGCTGTTCCCTCTAAAAGTGTTAAGGTATAAGCCACTTTACTTTCATCTGCTGCAGTTTTAGTATGAGTAAAATCCTGAATTAAAACATTTTTATTTGAATTTGTCCAACTACTTACAAATGTTGAACCAGATTGCTCTCCATTCTGAACTGTTTCAATATTTTCAACAAAAGTTCTTAAAACTGCAGCTGCTCCTGTTTTTTTTCCTTCAACAGTAATCAATCTGCTCGTCCCAAGTAAATCCATAATCAATGCTTGATCACTATCTGAAAAAGGCAGGGGTTGATTAAATAGATTTGAACTTTTTGTTGAACTTTCTGAAGAAACAGTTCCTAAATCTTGTCCATCTATTGATGCCATTTTTAACCTCCATTTTTGATTTAATTTCTTTAAGTAATTTGTTTTGATTTAATAATTCTAAATTTCCTCTTTTGGTAAGTTGAGCTTGTGCTATTATAAAACATTTCAAATCATAAAAAGTTTTATTCAAATTAATTAATTCTTTTAATTCTTTTTTAGAATTTTCTTCAATATTTTTATTCAATATTTTTATTTCTTTAATTATTTTTTCATCATTCATGCTGAACTAAACCTCCCAGTCATTTGTCTTTGTAAAACTTTCGAAACTTCATTCGCCATTCTTTTAATATCTGAATCATTTCTCACAGAAGTATTATTTATATTTACTATTATTGATTTTCCACCTAAACTTGAAGCATCTTTTACTCCAATAATTGTATCGTCTGGAGAAAAACTTACTGCTGATCGCCCTGGTCTCATTAAAAAATCACCAAAAAATTCATTTTGTTTGGCTTGTTCAATTGATTGATGTTGTCCTCTTTTTGAATCTCCACCACTACGACCAAAATTAACTAAAGACTCAAATACACTTTTTACTACTGCTGCAATTATTTTCACAATAGCATCTGCAATAGTTGGTACTAAAGGCAAAAGAGCCTCAATTAATTTAACAAATGCTGGAATTAATTTTGGTATCACTGGAATTAACTTATCAATTACTTTAATAAAGGCTTCAACCAATTTATCTACAATTCCTCCTTCAATCAAAGCATCAATAACTCTAACAAATGCATTAATCAATGGATCAATAAATTCTATTAAGCCTTCGATTACTAAAGTTAAAGCATTAATGATTGAGTCAATAATTCCTGAATCAATCAACAAATTTACGAAATCTTCAAACCCCTCTAATAATGAATCTAAAACATTCGGTAAAATTTCAGCAACTGATGTAAAAACACCTATAATAGTTTGTAAAATTGCAGGAGCCATATCTAAAAATACTTTTACCATTTCATGAACCAGAACTGCAATTGCCTCTCCAAATCCTCCTGTACCAAATGCTGCTTCAACTTTATCTGCTACACCTTTCATAATTGGTGCAAGAGTTTTTGCCATTTCTCCAAGTGCTTTAAAAACAGGTTTCATTATTGGAATTAAAGGTATCCAAAGAAGCATCATTAATACTTTTAATAAACTAAAAATAGGTTTAATTAAAAAAAACATTGAACTTAAAACTGCTAAAACTGATCCAAGAATTCCTGCAATCTTTCCAATTCCCATTCCACTTTCAGAACTTTTTTTATCTCCTCCAATCCCAATAGATTTTAAAGAATCTTTTATTTGCTTCGCTATATCTGAACCAATATTCTTTCCTAAACCTTTGCCCTTTATAGTTATTGGGACTTTAATTTCATAACCTGCCATTTTATTTTTTCATTGCTTGTTTTTCGAGTTTTTTAAATTCTTTTTCGAGTTCCATCAAATAAATTGCTGTATCAAAAGGTAATTCATCAACTTGACTTGGAGTAAATCCAAATTTATGTGCAAAGAACCAATAAATTAAATTCTTACTTACATCTGGATAATCAAGATTATATCCTTTTAATGATCCCCTAATCAATCTTTTTTTTTATCTGAAGGCTCTGCAAAGTCGTTATATTCTCCAAAAAGATAATCACTTACTTCTGCCGGCAAATCATTAATCATCGATTCGCTTATCTCGAATGGAGCTTCAATCATTGACACACTCAAAATCTTAACTTTGATTGCTGTATGATCTACCTTAACACTTTGTTGATTTCCAACTATCTTCACACTTGTACATGCATCTGTAATCTTATTTTTCTCTCGAGTGTTCAATTTTCTCAAAACAACCTTTTTTTCTTCCCCATTAATTTTTAATGGAACATCGTGTGTTTGATAAACAATCTTATTCTTTGCATCGATTTGCATGTCTGGCACTTGCCTTTTATCTTCTTCAATTTCTTCAATTTTTTCAACCGCTTGGTTTTTTTCTGTCATGTTTTTTTTCTCCTGTTTAATTTGCCACTAAGTGACTTTACCGGGAATCCCGGTATTTTCGTTCTATTTAAAAAAAATAAATAAAAAAATTAAGCATTTGCTGCTTCTGCTGGCGCTGTCTGAATATCATTTGTATAAATAATATTTGTACAAGCTCTGGCCCAACCAGTCACATCTTCCTTTGTAACTTCTCCAACATTTTGTGGCAATGTTTCTTCGTTAAGATGAACTCCTGTCAAGTTAATATCCAAAATATCTCCATCATCATTTGTAAAAGTTAATTCTAAAGTTGCGATCTCTGTTCCACTTCCAGTCGTTGGTGCACTCGCTGAGTTTGTTCCATTAAGAAAATATGTTAGTAAGTCTGTATAATCATTGAACGCTGCAGTCATTGAGAAATTGTATTCTCTTTGCTTTCCAACATTCGAAGTCATAAATCTACTTCCAATTCCATAAATTGATTCAAGTGTATTCACAATTGTCAATTCAAAAGATTGAACTGCTGCGATTTTTGTCCCGTCTGGCATCTCGATTGATCCATGCGCGAATGTAAAAACTGGCTCTGCGTCTGCAAGATTTGCTGTTTTTGTTGTACCCTCTGTTTCATATCTATAAGGACATTCAAGACTAAACTTTAAGGCCTCATTTACTGCTGCCGAAATTGTACATGAATTAACTTTACATCCCAATAAAACTGATCTGAAATCTGTTGTCCCTAATTCGAATGAAGTGTGACAAGTAAAACTTGGAATCGCATCTGCTTCTGTGTACGTGTGAGTATAGGCTCCAGTTGTTCCTGCATCTGCATTTGCCCCCATAACTCCTAAAAGCCAATAAGCATTAGATAAACTTCCGTTTATTGTTGCTGTCCCGGCGTATTGTTTGTTAATTGTGGCTGTTGCATTTCGCGCGCCAATTCCATAAATTCTTTCTGCATTGTTGTTTCTTGAAACACTAATCTCAACCCCATGTCCAAAAGGCATATATGTTTGATCACTCGCGTCATGACTTGCTGCTGCTTTTGCCCATGTGTCTGGATCTTCCCAAGCTAAAAGTGCTGAACTTTCTGCTCCTGAAATATAATTTTGTGCTATTTTAATTTACCTCCCGCTTTAATTGTTTAGTTCTCTTATGAGTGTTCTTGGGTATAGCTCTCGCTTTAATAGAGCCTTTCTCAGCCACTTTTTTCTCTTTCATGAGCAATTCTGCCTCTTTCATTGAAAGTTCTCCTTTGGCCACTTTCGTCATTAATAATTTTTTTTCTTTTTTATTCATTTTAATTTGTGTAAAGCATTAATTTAGATATTTGACTCTCAATTTTTCTGTGACATGAAGGACATAAAGTTATTAAATTTTTAGGAGAATTATCAAACGATTGTAGAAAAGGAATTTTATGATGAACATGGAATGGAATTTTACTCATTCTTTCTCCACATTCTTGACAAGTAAAATTATCTCTCGCATAAATCAATAATCTAATTGCTTCCCAATCATCTCCATATCTATATGGTCCCTTATTATAACTCCTTCCATCAATATATCTATGGTGACTTTTAGGATCATCATGGTATTTTTTTGCAACACCAGTTATCTTTAATTTTCCTTCCTTAAACATTATTTTTAATTTTTCACTTATTTTAATCTTTTGTTTTTCTGACATTTTATATCCTGAATGAGATTCAGACAATTTTTTACAATGTTCTTTAGACAATTCTTTCCCCTTATTCCAAGGGATTTTTCCTTTAAGTTTATCCCCAACACTTTCCCTAATATTTCTCTTATGATCTTTTGTTTGTTTATATCCTTTTTTTGGCATTATATTTTCTCCTATCCATCAACATGGAACATACTCTCAAAATCCACATTTCTGTGAAGGATCTCATCGCTTCTTTCCGGTGTCACGATTAATGGCCCTGTTCCAATTGGTTTAATAAATCCGGAATAATAAAATGTTTTTGCGTTTGTTTGGAATGCGCTTAAAATATCATCAACATAGCCATCTACAATGGAGTTTCCCTTTGCATAAACAATCGCCGAGATCATAACCTCTGAAATAAATGAATTTCCTCCTATTCCAAAAGCATCAGAAGTCACATTCAAAATATCTACTGCAATTCTCGGATAGCTATCGATTGAGAGATCGTCTCTTGGATAATCTGCCCATATTTTATCTGAGCCATAATCATAAGTTATTGTATAAGCGCCTGTTTGTGCTGCTGTAAAAGTAATTTTTGTTTTGATTGTTGTGTCTGAGAAGTCTATGTCATAAGTGTAATCTTCTCCATAAGCCAAAGTTGTAGATCCAACCACTATGCTTCGAATATTCTTTACATTCGTGACTGAAATTGATAAAGATGATGTCGCTGAAAATGTTCCAGTCGCTGTTGTTGTAGTAACCCCCCTCGTAGAAATAGAAAAAATATCTTGATTTCTTAGAAAGTAAACTAATTCGTTTCTGAAATTTTCAATTTGTAGTGTTGTCATTTTTTCCTCTTGGAGTTTTTGATTATTGTGGATGGCACAAAATCTTACCGCTTGGCTGATTATTTAAAGTGCCTTAAAGTTTTAAACTTACCTATCCAAAATCTTTATTATTCTTTGGATTTCTTCTATGATAATTCTTTGGAGTTTTTGTTTTAGGGTTGTTTTTATAAATGGGTTTGGCCTTGTTCTTGGATGTTTTACTGCTCCTGCAAAAACATTTTTACTACCTATCTTAAATTTTAATGCCTTCTTATTCTTTGGCTTTATTATATGTGGATTTGTTCCAAACTCTACAAACTTTGCATAATCTACTAAAGAAATAATAACCCCTTGGCCGTATGGAACAACTTTAATTGAATTTTTTAATCTTCCTTTATCTACTGGCGCTTTCAACATTAATTCTGTTTGAAGTCTGAACGCTATTCTTGGGAGAGCCATTTCAAGTATTTTTTCAAATTCCATTATATCCTGTAAAGTAAAACAACCAAATACATCGAATCTACAGCAAATAATCTCTCACTAACTGCATCCACTCGATAAGTAATTGAGTTATGGGTTATCTTATCATTTTTATTAATAGTATCTGTTGTTTTCATAAGGATCCTTGCATCTGCTCCCTCACTCAATCCACTTTTATCTAATGAATATTTTGTATTTGCATTCTCAATCATCACTGTGATTGTTGTGTCTGTTCCATCAGTATAAGTCTTTCCCCCATCAACATTTGAAAGTGTGACTGTCACTGGTGTTCTCGTTACATCAATTCCGAAGTCTGATAATGGCCCATTAATAAAATCATTATTCCCAGTTATTGTTGGAGCTCCAACTGATTCATAATAATTAACTACAATATTCTGATCGTCATAAACATTGATTAAAAAAGTTATTGTTGAACTTGCTGATGCGTGCGTGATTGTGAAGTCTGTATCTAATACTAAAACTCTCGAGGAGAAGACTAATAATCCTTCATCCTGTGTTAATTGGGAATTGCTTAATGTAAGAACTCGATTTGCATCACCGCTTGTTCCAGAGCAATCACTTCCATCAAAATATTTCGTATTAATTGCTGATGCCATTTATCCATCCTGTTGAACAATAATCCCAACCCTTTTTATCTAAATCATAACATCTTGTTGCCTTTCCGCCAGATAATCCTCCAGGACATTCAGAAAAACTATTCTCATCTTCACAATAATATAAAATTACACTAAATGATTTTTTTACATTTGATATTTCTTCTGTTTGATTAATAACTTCCTCTGAAATAATTAATTTATCCACCTTAAAACTTCTTGTTCCTTTTACATTTTCTTTATAAGTTCTATTAGTCCAATCAATCACATTTGTAATTTCTTCATGACAAATTTTCCCAACTGCATATTCAAAATCATCGTCTATATCCATGTTTGGTTCATCTAAATAAATAGACATTGGAGTTTTTCCACAATCAAAAGTTATAGTTCCATTCTGTCTTACAACTTCTGAATAAATTTCAGGAGTGAACTTTGCATTTGATAGACTAATTACTCCTGCACTAACTAAACTTATCAACATTATTGCAAATATTATATTTAATTTTTTCATGCCAAACACCCCTTATATTCCATAAAGTTCTTTGAACTTCCTAAACAACTTTCGTATTCAGAAAGTCTTTGTCTTAGAACATCAATTTCCATTCCAAGATTAACTCCTTCTTCTGTTTTATTAAAAGGATAAATAATATTTTCTCTATCCACCATTCCACAAACTTCAACTAATCCACATTTAACTTCTTGACAAAGTTCATCCTCTAATCCACAAACTACTTCTTTACAACTTTTATCTTCAACCATATTACATTCTTCCTCTTGATATTGTTCTGTTTCAGGTTTTGAGGTATCTGGAACTTCCCAACTTGAAAATCCATAAAACTTATTATGATCTATTTTATTATCTGTTAAATAAAAATCAGAATCTTGAATGTAATCTTTTGCCTTTTTTGTTTTATCAAAAGTTGATGTTCGTGTTATAAATCCTGTTGCCGAGATATTCTTCTCAAACCATGCTGAAATATCTGAAGAATCTCCATAAACTGTTAAAGGATAACTTGGTGTTGAAGTTCCAATTCCAAAATATCCTGCTGTCATATAACCTTGAACTCCACTACTTGCATAACTTCTCATTAAAAATTTAGCACTTCCTGTATTATCTTTTAACCACATATAAGTGTTGTTGGTTCCTGCAACTGCAATTCTTCCATCTCCATTTCCTTTTGTTGCTCTAATAACTAACCCAGAAGCAACATCATTTTCACAGACGATAGAAGTTCCTGTATAAGCATCTGCACTAACATCATCTGTAACAATTAAATCATCTCCAACAATTAAATCATCTCCAATATAAGAATCTCCTGTTACATTAATATCTCCAACAATATTTAATTTCTGACTTGGTGTTATTGTTCCAATTCCTACTTTCCCTGAACCTAATATTTGCATAGCATCCACTGGAGATGCTCCATTTGTTTTTGTTCTAAATGTAATTCCTCCATTATCATCATCATATCTACTATCAATAAATGCTCTCCCATTTCCACCTACATCAACCCATAAATCCAAACCAGTTACATCATCACTCCTCCTTATAAAAACCCCTGAATCTCCTTGATTTGTTGATGTTGTTTTAACCTCTAAAACTTTCTCCCATGTTCCAGTTGCAAAACTATGAGGCATATTATTTCCTGGTGTTGTTGTTCCTATTCCAACATTTCCACCACTATAAGAAATATTTTCTCCATCACTAACCCAATAACTTGAATTAATATCATTATATGTTTGATTGAAAGTAGAACCTGAGTATGTTTGGTTGTAATTAAAGGTTTCATTATTTAAATAAGAATTATTATTAATTAATCCATTGTAAGTTGCATTGAAAGTTGAAAGCCAATCCCCCTCATTAGTATTGATATAATCCCATAAAGAAGAATTTACAGATAATATTAATATTGTATCATTAAGAGATTGTCCTGTCGTGAGATTTATAAAATTACTTGGATTGTTTATTGAATAATAAAGTGTGTCTGTTAAACTTTGATTAAAAGTTGAGTTGTAACTACTCATTGAATTTATTTGGACTTGTAAATAACTATCATTTCCTATTCTTTCTGTTTCTTCAATAATAATTAATCCTTGATTGTCCCATGTTCCATTGTATAAATTAAAGGTTTCAGTTGTTTGATTGTAGTTCCAAATATTCATAAATGAATTATCCCATGTTGAATTCCACATATTAAAAGTTGCAGTGCTTTGATTATAATCCCATTCAATTCCTGAGTAAAGTGTATCTGCATGACTTTGATTCCAGCTTGAATTATCATAAAGATTTGTTGCGCCCTCTGTTAAATCATCAGTTGTTTTTGTTCCGAATATTGTATTCCACAATGTTGTAAACCAACTTACTTTTATATTTAATTCATCTCCTGAATTTTCCATCTGAGTTGAATTTATTGAATTCATATTTGCCCAGTAATCTGAACTATTGACATTTAAATCTCCCTCATTTATTTGCCAGATATATTTTGCATCTGCAATAGCCTCTGTCCAACTTGAATTTCCTGTGGTCCCATATAATTGTGTTACAGATTTACAAATTAAACCATCACATAAAACCTCACTTGTAATATTTCTTCCAAGAATTATGTCATATCTGCTTCTCAAATTAATGTCATCACTTGGATCGAAGTCTGCGCTTGCAATTCCAATCATCATTCCAAAAATTAAACAAATAAATAAAAAATTTAAAAATTTCATACAATATAAAACCTTATCTTGACTTTCTCCATTAATCTGTCTCTCTCACGGATTAATTGAGTCGCAGTTTCTCTCCACTGCGTGTAAGGTTCCCCCTTTTGAACATGAAATTCAGTTATTGTGTATCCTACAATATCGCTTGCTGATTCTCCGACAACTCTCGCGACTAATTGGATACTTGTAATAATATTCATTAATTTTGTAAATATTGGATTTACCTCCAATAATTCTACTATGCTTCCTGATTCATGGGTAAAGACTAATTGGTCTACTGTGATCTCTCCTGTGTCTGTTGCGCTGACTTGTGCTACCTCTTTGTGGCCGTCCATTCCATAAACTTCAACCCAATCATCTGCGCTAAAAGAAATTGCGCTTGCTACGGATAAAGCAACGCTTGTTCCGGCAACACTTGCAGTGTCTGTTGTGGTTGTTGTCCCTGAGTTTTCCATCATTCCATAAAGATATTTTACAACTACTGTATTTGATAAATCCTTAAAGACATTTGTTGATGAGCTTGTGCTTAGTTCGATATAACCGCTTTCCTTGTAAACATTTAGATCCGCAACATCTGTGCTGTCCCCATCAATCTTTAATTCTCTAACTGATAATAAAGGATTTCCCATTAAAAGAATTCTATTTGTTCCGTTTCCATCGAGGATCTCTATTTTCTGTGTTGGAGTAAACACTGTATTAAATTCTCTTGGGACTTGTGCCTCAACTTCTACTATCGCTGATTCAACATCTGCATCACTTATCTGTGTTGAACTAATTCCCGAAGTCCTTCTCACTGATGCCACTGTGACATAACTACCCATAGTATCTCCTCAACTTATTTTCAACATCATCTCTGACTGGCAAAATGTCACCTGTTTTTATTACTCTGATTAATTCGTTTCTATCTCCAAATATTTTAATAATATCTATTGCTGTTCTTTGGCCAATTCCTTTAATTGAGATTAATTCTTTTTTAAAATTAGTGTCATCTATAATATCTTCTGTGAAATTATCTGGTTCCTCGATTTGTTTTGTTTCGCCTATTGCAATTTGAGTAACTTTTACTTTTCTTAGTCCGGCTCTTTTTCCAACTGATTCTGGTAGATCCTTAGTTTCTCCTGTCCTAATAAAAATCCAATTACAATTATAACTACTTCCAATTCTTATTCTCATGGGTTCTCCATTATTAATAAATTCCATTTTAATTTCTATATGTTATTGTCATTTTAACTGACTCAGTTGCTGCTGCACTTGCCAAAGTTAATCTTAACCTTCCAAAAACTGCGAAAGGCACTGGGATTTCTTCTCCAGCGGCAATATATACTAAGTCTACTCCAGCGATAGTTTCTGCAAATGCTCTTGGATAAAATGTTGAATCTGTATTCCCGGTATAATCTATGATCGCTTGGGCTGATTGCTCGCCAAATGAATCAAGATTGATGTCCATTGAATTCCCAGTCACATTCATTGCTATCTTCAAAATCTCTCCATGGATTGTGCTACTATCTGCTGTGATTCCTGTCTCTCCTGCGGGGACAGTTGCTGTTATTGTTTCTTGTCTAATCATCTTGTTTTCTCCGTATTTAATTGTGAGGGTTATAGCCTTCCTCGTGGCTTTTCTGAAAAAAAATAAAATAAAAAAAAATAATAAATTTACTTCTTCCGTGGTTTTCTTTTAGTTGGTTTTGGATTGCCTTCGCCGTCACAAAGTGAACATTCTTCGCCTTTTGCTTTTGCGAAACCTGCGCACTCAATACAATGAAATTTATCTGCCATTTTAACTTTGTCTGGTTATAATAGCGTCTTCTTGATAATTTGCTACCATGAACACTGTTGTTGGAATTACTCCGCCAGTCACTGTTCCATCGCCCATTGTCAAACCTGTGAATCCGTGCATATTTCTTGAATATACACCAACACAACCTGTCAATTCGCAATTTACATTCTCATCTCCAGAACTTAATGCTGGATCACATGGGAATATATTGTTATCAATAATTACTCCATTAACTCCACTTCCGCCTGCAAGATATAAATTACAATTTACACTTGCTGCTGGTCCACTGAATAAATTATCTCTAATTACCCAATCTTGTGGCACAGTGTTGCTTGTTCCTACCAAAACAATATCTCCTTCATTTTTATAGAAATGATTTCCTATAAAACTACATTGCCAACAGTTTCCTGCTGATGTTGTATAAATTGCTCCGCCTGTTGCTGCAACAGTTGTTGTTACTTTACAATTCTTGAAGTGACATCCAATTATTGAGGTTCCGAATGCGCATTTTGTTGCGTAATCATCATCCAATAAAATTCCTCCACCTGTTGAACTTGCTCCATTAAAACCTAAGTTTGCGATTAAACATCCTGGTGCTCTAATAGTTAACATTGCCACTGCTCCTGCTCCAATTTTGATTTGTGGTAATCCACCTTGAGTTGGACCTCGACTAATTCCAATAATCGACAAATTACTTGTCGCTGCTGGAATTATGATTGTCTCTGCATAACTTGTTGGATCTCCTGTAAAATCAGTTAAATCTTTTGCAGTAACATAGATTGTATCTCCTGGCCCGGCTGCAGTCACAGCTAATTGAATTGTGCTATATGCTTTGTTCCAACTTCTTCCGTCTCCACCAGTTGATCCGTTTGTTCCATCTACATACCAAACATCTCCTTCTCCATTTGGTGAAGAACTGCCTTGCATGAATGTGCATGGATCGTGGTATCTTCGTCTTCCGTAATAATCTCCAGTTACATTTCCGTCTTTTGCCATATTATGTTAAAAGACAACTATTTGCAACGAAGGACTATTGTTTTTGCCCCAGTATCTGAACCGCCTAATGTAACCACTAAAACTCCTGAACTTACTACTGTTGTTGGTGCTTGTGATACAACTACGCTTCCTGTTGTTGTTTGATCATAAACATCGATTGACAATAATGTTGTAGCTCCGTAATCATTTAAGTCGATTTGAACTGTGTCAGTCCCACCTATAACTGTATCTGCCAATTCCCACATAAGCACTTTCACTCCTGCGTTTGGCGCTTCTTGAGTCACTGTTCCTATTTCTCCTAATGCTGTCATATTTTTTTTCCTCCGTAGTTACCACAATCTTAAGCCGTCGTGGTCTGGCTCTGTTTTTTTCCGAAAAAAATAATTAAAAAAATTAAAATCAAAAAAACAAAAATGATTTATGCAATATTATCTATAAAGCTGTTAAAAGCGTTGTTTCTAAAAATAAGACATTCATATATTTTCAACATGAATTTCTGCGAATCGTTAGTTTTAGCTAAGTCTTCGTAGGTCATATCTTGTAGAACTCGCATCTCAATAAAATCTGTATCAAGAAAATAGATTTGCTTTGCTCCTGTAACGTTTGACAGATACATGCTTGGAATTACTGGTATCGGTCCTACCATTGTTTGTAGAACTAAAGCAGCGCTTACTCCGAATGGTAAGCCTCCTCCCATTGCCATGTCTGATGGCCCGTATCTGAATGTATCAATCATCAAACTTCTTAGATCTTGCACTACTGAACTTGAAGCAACAGCCAATTTTGGCCTTCCTCCATCATCCCATGCGTATCTAACTGCAGTTTCAATGTCATCGTAAGTTAAAGCCGCAGAACTCAAATCTAATTGATTTACTGACGCTTGTAATTTTACAATTCCAGAGAATTCTGTTGCTGTTGTTGATGCATCTCCGTTAACGATCAAAGATTCTTCTTTCTCTCTTAGACTTCTTGCCTTCATTACAACTTCTAATTGTTTTGCATTTGGTGCTCCTGTTGGACTGAATGGGCTTCCTGCTCCTAATCCTGCTCCTGCGCTTTGAAATCCTTCAAGTATATATGAAGGGTAAGCTGCTTGAGCTTGTCCTGTGATTCTTCCTATCGCATACAAATATTTGATAGATGTAGATTGTCTGTCATAAGTGTCGTTTGTCTCACTTAATGCAGCATCTTCTGCAGCAGTCACAGCTCCGCCTTTTGCGGTGATTACGTTATAGTCAGCAGTAATTCCTTGATTAGTCACTCTTGGGATTAACTCTACTAAGGGCGTGAATTTTCTTGTTGTATCAACAATTCTCGGATCTAAGTAGACCGGAATCATTGCATAACCAGCAGTTCCTTCGCCACCTGTTTGGGTGTTTGCAGCTTTAAAGCCAGCATCGTGAAGATCCTTCAAGTTATTTCTCAAATCTTGTCCTTGCCAAGCGTCCACATATCGTGTTCCGTCTGATAAAAGTCCAAAAGATTGAGCATAAGCCCCCTTTAAATCAACTCCCATTGCACTTCCTGTAAAAATTCCTTCTTCCATTTTTATTTAAGCATATCTAAAGGTCCTTGAGATTTCTGTTCTTTTACTTCCTTAGATTGTGGTGTTGCCATAGCTTTGTGAATTGGTTTGCTTCTAAATTCGTTTAACTCTTTTTCTACAGTTGCCAGTCTATCTTTCAAACTTTTTATTTCTGAAAGTGGTTCTGCAGGTGCCTCAACAGGTTTTTCAACCGGTGCTTCGACAGGAGCTTCTTCTTTGGCTACTTCTTCAACTACTTCAACAGGTTCTTCTAAAGGTTGTTCTTGAACAGCTTCCTCGTTTTCCTTTTCCATTATTTTACCTCCCATTGGATTTAATTGTTTTTCTTTCTCGTATGAGCATTTCTTTTTTGGTTTTTTTTCAACTTCGTCTTCTTCTTCCTCTGGTTCTTTGTGTGGATCTGGTTGAGGTTTTGGTTTCTTTGATTGGGCCTTAACTTCTAATTTGTTTGCTATCTCTGGGTTTGTTAATTTTTCACGCTTGTATTCTTCTACTGCGTCCATGCTTTTCATAAACACCTCATTTATCTGTGCCTTTGTGTTGCAAGGGTTCCCTGTTAAAGCTACATTCAATAATCTTACATCATCTAAAAATCTTATTTTTTCTCCATCAACAATTTCTTCTTTGATTTCTGTTGGGATGAAAGCAATAGAATAAGCGTCTAAGAATTTGTTCACAACATTCCCTCGAACCTTTTCAAAAGATTCATTAAATCTGTTTAAAACACTTTTAACTCTCAATCCAAAATTATTATCTGAAACTTGTTCAATTATTGCATCGGATAATCTTCCTACTGGGATTTTTGTTTTGTTGATCTCTTGCTGTTCTTTTGTTTCTCCCCGGAATGCCTCATGTTCTAAATCTAATTTTATGTTTCTGTCCATGATTTGGGCCTTCATTGATTCAAGACATTTTTTTGTCACAACATCATTTACTAAATCTTTATGAGTTGTAGAAATAAAGCCCTCCATGGAGATTTCCTCTCCTTCAAGTGTGTCTTTCACAACAACATTAAAAGGCATTGTGAATCTAAATTCGTTTTCCATTAATAATAAGATACAAGAATAAGTTTTAAAGGTTCTTATCCAAATTTGAGGTTATTTTTTTTCATTTGGAATATAAACAGCTGAACTTCTGCAGTTGACATGACTCGGAGGGGCTGTTCCTTCCCATCCTGTTATGCTATCTTTAAATTTTCCATTAATTCCAACTACTTGGCCATTTAATCTTTTACAGATTCCGCTTGTTCTATCATCAATGTGTGAAGACCATTGTTTTACGAAGTCCTCTCCGCTTTCCTTAACTGCTAATAATCTTCCCTGGTTCTCTGCCCTATTGGATTCAGTTCGAGCAATCATATCTCCTCTTGTTTTTCCAACATCAAAAACTTTAGTAACTCTCTCATTCAATTTTGTAAGGCTTTCTCCATTAATAATTCCTCTCTGTAATTCTTGCCTGAGCTTATCTTTCACATCTTTGGTCATTCCTTTAATATTATCAAAAGTATACTCTTGTAAGAATTTTACTGCTCCAGTGTTTATCATTAAATTTCTATCCAATTGCTTTTCGGATTTTTCCCAGCCTTCTTCAAATAGATCCTTAATCATCAAATCACTTAAACTTTTTATCCCCTCGAATGTTACTAAAACTTCAACAGCCTTTGCGAGATCTTCCACTGCCTTAATTCCGACTATCTTGCTCTGGCCCATTTCTTTTTCTAAAAGAGCTTTCACTTTCTTTTCGTTTTTACTCATCCATACTGTGATTGATTTGTTTAATTTATCTCCAGTCATTTGCTCGCCTTCCTTTGGAAATAAAACCTCTTGACTATTAAGCTCTTTTTCTTCTTTCTTTGGCTTAGGTTTTTCTTGTTCAGGTTTTAATCTTGATTGAAGTTTAGATCTCTTATCATTGTCTGCTTGTTCCTGCTCCTGTGGATTTCCAAAATTAATATTATTTCCTTGCCCTCTTTTTGGATCGTCGTCTCCCCATTCGACTTCATCTAATCCTTCTTCGGCTCTAACTTCATTTACTGTCTTTAGTCCGATGTCTGTCTGTAATTTGTAAAGATTTGCTTTTTTGGTTTCTTCCTCAACATCAAACATTTTATATTTGTATTTGATTCCCTCATAGCCAAATTCACTAATAACTTCCTTGTTCATCTTGTATTCAATCATTCTCAATAATGGGTTGATTGCTCTCTTTCTAAAAATATTTGATTGAACTATTTGATTTGCCATTCCTTTTGCGTCATCTGAGTATCCTAATTCTGTTGGAGTAACTCCATAGCAAGCCCACACGATCTTTGCCCACCATTTTTGGCCCTCTAATAATTGAAGTTCTGCATTTGAATATCCAAATTTCTCAAACTTTGGGATCTTACCCACAATAGGCAATTTATGGAACACTTTTTTCCAGTTCCCTGCTGAGTCTTTTTGCCTTTGGACTTCCATCCATTGTTTTTTGAATTGCTTTATTTCATCTGCGGTTGAACCTTCCAATGCCAACACTCCCTGGGGTATTTCATTTTCATTAAAATAAGATAAATTATGTTCGATTGCATAAACTAAGGTTTGGATTGTGTCTGCTAAGTTCTCCACTGGTGACTTTCCGTATATGTTGTCTGTTCGGCAGTTTTTTTCAAAATAAACAACTTCCCTCTTTCCGAATGGGATTGGTCTTGCGCCTGTAACCCAACCATACTGAAAATATGCCGCCTTTTCTCTTGCATCCTCTGGATTGATTAATCCTGGCCCATTAAGAATTGATGGCAAGACTTGATTCGCGTTCATTGGATCTGTTGTTCCTAATGCGTCAACTCCACTGCTTATTGATTCAAAAATAAAATCTTCTCGGTTGGTCATCATTCCGTGTAAGTCTGGATTCTTTGTGAATGTGATTCCATCTCTCGCAACAATTTCAACCATTTCTTCTTTGGCATTAAAAACTTTAATAAGCACACCAGAATCTACCTCTAAAACATCTCGAATAAATAATCTTTGAATCTGGTCCCAGCTTTCTTTATTTGTATTTGGGTTCTCAAAAAAATCTTTTACATGCTGAACTTCTTTTTCTTTACTTTCAACTGGATTGCCGTTTTCATCCTCTGCAACAATATTCCAAGGGATTGCGCAGATTTCATCAATAATTGTTGAGATACACATTTCTACAAATGGTGTCGCTGCTAATCTTCTTATAGTTGGTAAGTCAACATATCTGGGGTAACCATACGGAGGTTTATAAAAAAAGTTTGGGATTACTGCTTTCTGTAATCCATCTCTTGTTCGTTCACTTACTTGATCTACTGGGGGAACTGTTTTGTCCTCCTTCTTTTTGAAAAAATTGAATGCCATGATCGTGAGGTATTGACAGCTGAGCCGTAACCCAGCCATCAAGACTTTGCAAGATAATATAATAATAGCCTTTCAAGTTTTAAATGTTCTTATTCAAATTAAATATTAAACAAAATCAAAAACCAGCTTATTTGGGTTGATTTCAAAATACATTCTCATCATGAACATATCTCCGACATCTGTTGAACGCCCGATATTTTCTTTTATCTCATCCTTTGGAATCACATTTAAGGGCACATCTTTCCCGGGATCCTTTTGTTTGATTTGCTCCAAGTCCTCAATTAATAATTCTCTGGTCTCAACTTTTAAATCTCTCGTGATTCCGATTAATCCTGAATTGACGTGGTTTGCTAATTCGAACCAGCACTGCGCTTTTAGGTTTTTATAATTGTGCAGAACTTTTTCGTCATCTGTTTCCTTCTTCTTTTTGATTGGGGTTGAGTTTGCCACAAATCCCTTAACTCCATCTAAGTCCTTCACTAACCCAAATCCAACACCATCTTCATCAATTATGCAATGGCTCCTGGAGATTTCTCTGTCTGTTAGAATCTTATCTAACTCTGTGCTCGATATGTTATTCATCACAATCACTTCCACACAGAATAATCCTTCCCAAATTCCTATGACTGTCTTATCTCGGCCTCTCCCTGCAACATCCACCACACAGCGTTTTTCTCCTTTCTCAGGGCTATTTGTGAAGATGTCCATGATTGAGTCATAATTAAATAATTTTGTTGGATCATCATCATATTCGAAGTTACCATATAAAAGTCTCTCCTTGGAGATCTTGTCCAACTTCTTTAAATTCTCGATGTAATAGGGAGAAATAAACGGATTATCTACCACTAATGCTGGAATGAACTTTCTATATTCTTTAATGGATCCATCTTTGCTTGGCTTGTAGAATTCAAAATAAAGGAAATTCTTGGCTGGATTGCTCGCAATTAAAAGTTTTGGGATTAGTCCGAACTCATCTAATTTAAATCTTAACCGGCTCATTACAATATTCTTTGCCTTGACTGTGATCTGGCTTGCTTCATCAATAAATGCTCCTGTGAATTCTGTGGACCCTAAACTATCAAACTCTGGATCACTTGGATAAGCAAATAAATCTTTTAAATAAACTGTCGAACCATTCCAAAATTTAAGGCATCCTTCCATGGCATTGTATTTGTAGTCTACATTAATCTTTAAACCAAATTCTCTACACACTTGAAAAAATGTCAATAATGTCGATTCTTTTAATGATTTTAAAACTGCTCGGCCCATCAGCCATCTGCTTCCGGGGTATTGAATACAATTAATAATCAACCAGACGCATCCTAAGTAAGACTTTCCTCCGCCTGCTCCTCCGCCATAAAATATCTCTGTATGGATTCTATTCTGAAGAACTTCCAGCGCCTGTTCCTGTCTCTTGCTCGGTTTCCACTTTATTGTTATCATCATCAGCCTTTTCGATTAGGATTCTTTTTCTTTGGTCGTTTATGTCAACTTCTTTTCTCTCGAAGTATCCCCTGTCTTTGTTTTTAGTCTTATTAAAAAATATTGTTGCAGAACTATTCCCATCTTTCATTAATTTTAATAATAAATGCTCTCCAAAATCTTTTAATTCATATTTTGCCTCATTTACAAAATAATTATAATTTTCATCTTCTCTTAACCACCTATAATGGGTTTCTCTGCTAATCCCCACTTGGCTACATGCGTTAGAAACAATCCCCAATGCAGTATTTAATGCTTTAATCATTAAGGCTTTCTTGCCTCTTGGTTTTATGTGCTTTTTGTCATCTTTTGTCATATCAATTTCTCCGCGATGGCTTTAATTACATTGACCGTAACTGCATTTCCCATCATTTTATATCTTTGAGTGTCTGAAAAACCAAAAGTATATCCAAACCTTGATTTAATCTTCAATTTCAATGAATTGTTTATCTTTGTTTCTTTTTGAATGCACCCAATTATGGCACTTATTACATAAGAGAATGAGATTCTCCACTTTGAATCTGAATTTTTTATATTCAAATGGTTTGATGTGATGTATTTCAAATGTCCTCTGAGTGTGATTAAATCTTTCTTTACATCTTTGGCAGGTTGCATCATCTCGTTTCCAAATAACTTTACGAATATCTTTCCATTCTTTACTTGAATCAAAGACTCCTCGTTCTGAAGTAATTCCTCCTTTCCAAGATTTATTATTTTCTCGCATATTGAATTTATGCCAACAATCATTTGAGCAAAATCTTCTTTCTTTATATGTTGGAGAAACGAGTCTTGGCTTTCCACATAATTCACAAATTCTAATGATTTTTCTTGATTGTTTATCACTATTTTTTCTTCCTCGCAATTTATAAGCACATTCTCTTGAACAGGTTTGTTTATTTCTTGTTTCAAATTCCTTTCCACAGATGACACATTTTTGTTTATGTCTTCTTTTTCTACATTCCCAGCAACACTTAGCAACTTGAGATTTTGGCTTTCCACATTTACATAACTCTTTTGAAGGTCTAATTGGCATATATTATCTTGAATTTGTAGGTTTATATAACTTTCGTATTGAGGAAATCCTTGTAGTCTTTCGCATTCTGTTGGAGTTAGTCTTCTTATTTTCATTTGTTCTTTTATCTTTGGACTCCAATTATTAAGAGGGCAGATTACACCTTTTTCTCCATACACTCTGTTTGCTTGCCCAATTTCTGGTCTGGAGTCGTTTGTATCATATCCTATTGCTACTTTTGTCATAACTCCTCCGCCTGTTCCTGTTGGGATTGTTGGGCTGATTCCTTCTGTTCCATAGACTCTCCTAATAGATTCATTTCTTTTTCTCCAAGTTTCGCTATTGAGGTTTCCGATAACTTCAATACTTTTGATATATTCTTTTGAACTCCCTTGCCTTCCGATTGCTTCGGTGAGTGTGGGATGGACAACCCCTTCTGAATTAAATTGTTGCTCTGTTTCTCTGAAAGGTAATATTTCTGGTCGGGGTTCTCCTCTAAGACTTCCGATAATGAATACCCTCTCTCTGTTCTGGGGAACTCCGAAAAATTTGCTGTTAAGAACCATCCATTGAGTTCTATACCCCAATTCTTCCAGCGTTTGAATAATGACTTTGAAAGTTTCCCCTTTGTTGTGATTGAGTAACCCTTTGACATTTTCAAGGAGTATAAGTTTAGGTCTTTTAATTTTAAGAATTCTTGCAACCTCAAAAAACATAGTCCCTCTGGTATCTTCGAAGCCTCGCCGTTTTCCAGCGATTGAGAATGCTTGACAAGGAAATCCTCCACACAACATATCAAAGTCTGGTAATTCATTTGGATCGATCTTTGTGCAGTCTCCCCAATTTTTAACTGATGGGAACTTTTTGTTGAGGAGTTCACTTGCGTATTTGTCAATTTCGGAACACCCAATGCAACGAAATGTGGACTTCTGTCCAGTGAAAAACAATGTTCCTTGCTCTTTAGAAGTCCTGTTCCCCCTTTCCCTGTCTTGCTGGATCTCGGAAAGTGATTTAAGATTATTGGCTCCAAGTCCAAGTTCAAATCCTCCGACTCCTGAGAACATTGAGAAGTATCTGATTTCATTTGTCATTTTTCACTCCAAATTGTGTATTTTTGTCAACTTTGTCCACTTTTACTCGCAAATCCGACCGCGCAACTTGACAATTATGTTCTATTTTGTCGAAAAGTCTCCCAATCATGCCCTCTATTTGGTTTATTCTATCCTTTTTGTGTGAATTAAACTCCTTTTTCACAACAAATGGCATAAAAATACATTCTGGTTCTTCTTCATCTAAGCTTAAATTAAATTCTTCTTTTGTCCAATCAAACTTCCAATCACTATTCATAATTTCACTCCCGTATTTCCAGTGGAGATTTCCCACCTTTCAATTATGTGACTGCAAAATACTGGATCTAATTCGATTGTGTAGCAATTTCTGTTTTTTTCCTCACAGGCCATCAATGTGCTTCCACTTCCTGCAAAGGGGTCCAATATGTTATCTCCTATCTTTGAGCTGTTCACGATTGCTCTGGCAGCCAATTTGGTTGGTTTTTGGGTTGGATGGATGTAGTTTTGGGATTTTTCTTTCTTTATGTCCCACACCGTGCTTTCTTTCTTGATTTTCTTAATAAATTTTATCATGTCTTCTTTTTCCATTTTGTCTGGATCTATTTGTGTTAATATTGTTTTGTTTGACCGTGTTCCGTAAAATAATGGGCTTTCGTTGATTCTACAAGCAAAAAATAAAGGTTCATGACACCAGTGATAGTGTGCTCTGCCTAAAACGTGATGCTTATTCCAGATTAATTGTTGCTTAACCATAAAATTGGCCTCATTTAGTGCCTTCTCGAAGATTATTTGGTTCGAGCTTGAATGAAAAACATATAAGGATCCATTTCTTATTAAAACTTGATTGACCTGTATAAAACTATCTCTAATCAATGCAAATAAATCATCTCCTCTCAATTCGTCTCCCTCAATCATATCCCACTTTCTATCATTTCCTCGCTTGGGGCTTCTTCTTCCTTGATTGGTCATCCCCTGGTAACTCACGACGTATGGAGGATCTGTAAAAACCAAGTGAATGTCTTTCTTTTCGAGTAATTTTAAATAAGTTTCTTCTTTTGTTGCATCTGCGCACATAATTCTATGTTTTCCGAGTTGATAAATATCCCCTATTTTAATCTCGTATTTTGGTTCTTTCTTGCCTATTGTAAAATCTTCTTGTTCATTCATTACCTTGTCAATCTCTGCCTCACTGAATCCGGTAAAGGACAAATCTGTCATCGTTTCAAACTCTCCTTTCAATAAATCCCAATCCCAATCACTCTTTTCTGCTGACTTGTTGTCCATGATTCTGAATGCTTTTACTTGTTCTGGTATTAAATCTTCCACCCAAATCACTGGCGCTTCCTGGAGTCCTAATTTGATTGCTGCTCTTAGTCTTGTGTGACCGGCTATGATCTCATTGTTTTTGTCGAGAATAATTGGGTTTTTGAATCCGAATTCCTTAATGGATTTTGCTACCATATCTACTGCTTTGTCGTTTTTACGGGGATTCTTTGCATAAGGAACTATCTCTGCGATTGGGATATAGTCTATTGTGATTTTTGTATCTTTTGCCATTTTTTTATTGTTTTTAATTTGCTTACCTGCACATTTTTTTCAAATTTAATTATTATTTCATCTCTCAACTCAAGACAATCTTCTAAAGGGCTTTTTTCTATGTATTTTAGTATCTTCTTTCCGATTTCTTGCTCCATTCGGTCTATTATTGCTCTTTGCATTCCCATAAATTTTATATTTCTTTTGGAGGCCTCTGCTCTTACTGCATATATTGTGAAGGATTTACCGAACTCCATCTCCATTAAGGGCTTTGTTGCTATTGAGGTTAATCCATTTTTTGAACACTTTCTCATAAAAGCAATAACCTTTTTATTGAAGATCCTTTTAATCTTCTTATTTCTGTGGAATTCTCTTGCATGCGCCATTGCTTTTTTTTTCTTTTCAATCGACTCTTTTGTGGGAGTCATTTTATAAAAACAATCTAAGCATCTTACACCGTAGCAATTCTTTCCACAGTCAGCGCACTTCCTAATTTGCTTGCTTGTCAATTTTCTTTGGTCTACCTGCCCTATTCATCTTTGACCGACAGATGTTTCCATCTTTGTCAATAAAATAAAGATAGCCCTTTTCTCTAACCACTGCTCTCGCAACAACTAATTCACTCATTTTTTAACCTCCACTGATTTATCTCCGAATTCTTCTTTGAATATTTTATCAACTGTATCCTTTTCTTCTTTTAATCTTTTATGAGCATTTTGGATTTTTTCTTTTGCATCTTTTTTTTCAAAATATGATTTTGTAATACTTCCAAGAGTTTGTTCTTTATCACTCAAAGTTTCTTTCTCAAAAACTATTTCTATACGTCCACAATTTTTGCATCTTCTTTGATTTCTTATTCTTACATCTCCAGATTGTTTTAATTCCCAATCATGTTCTTTACAATATATTTCCCAATCTGTTGCTTCAATCTGTTCTATAGAATATTTCCATTCATGTCTATAATCTGGCTTAAATCCTTTAGTTGATTTACCTTCCCAAGACTTTCTTCTAACTTCCTTCCCTGCTTTTAATTGTTCGATTGCCCATTGAAAATTCATTTTTTAACCCCAAGTTTTTTGAAAAACTGATCTTGATGATATAATACATCTTGAATCATCTTTATTGAGATTCCCTTAGTTCTTATATAAGAAATCATAATATCTTCGTTAATTCCAAGTTTTTCTAATGTTTCAAAAGCACGACTTATTTTTATTAAATCTTTACGAATAGCCTCTATTGGATCTCCCTTCTCTATTAAGGAAAGTTTTCCATCTTTTTCCCATCTGGCTATCTCTGCACCTATTAACATTGCATTTTCAGGATTTGTCTCTATTAAGTATCTCATTTCTTTTTCCCCAAGTTTAATCTTGATCCAATTGCATCTTTCAATTCTTTCATGCTTTGCTTGTGTTTCTTTAAAGTCTCATTTGCTGATTCTTTTGTGACTCCCTGTTTTTTAAGCTCCTTAATTCGATTCAATTGGTCCATATTCTTTTGAAATTCTTGAAATTCTTTTGAATTATCTAAATCTAAAATTATCATGTCCTTATTGATTGTATTAATTTGGCTTTGAACGAATTCAATTGCTGCATTGATCCCTTTTTCATTAAAAGAAGATTCTGTTGTGATCTTTACATCGCCTTCTTGTCCATCGTTACCCTCTGTTGAACGAGTTTCTATGACTTTATGTTTTAAGATTTTTCTTCTCTCATCAAAATTAAAATTACTCTCTATTTTCTGTTTCATCTTCCCCCCCTTTTTGATTTTCTTCATTCTTCAAAATTTGCTCTAAAAGTGATAATTGTGCTTTTCCGTAATCTGTTAAGGATATTTTAATTTCCTTCCCGGAGGATTTTTCTTTCTTGATTAATCCTTCATCTGCCCATTTTGTTAATGTCTGAGAAACAACATAAGCTGCTAAATTTGTTCTTTTTATTAAATCAATAATTTTTGAATAATCCTTTTTCAAAAGTAGAAATAAACTTACATATCGTCGGTTGATTAAATTAAACATCTTGCGTTTTTTTATCTTGATGGCCTATCTTTTTTAATTGATAATTTAACGAGGTAAAAAGGGTTTATAAATTTACCGACTAAAATTGTCTGCCGAGACTTTGTTCAAAATCTCTAAATAATAAATAATCTAATGCTCTGTGATAACCTGTAACAACCCTTTCGTGCATTAGTTCGTGATACTCTTTGGAGTTTAGTTTTGGGCTTCCTTTCTTAACTCCTAATCTTTGATATTGTAAAATCTTTTCCGCAAAAATTCCAAAAGTATACGCATGTGACATCATTGATCTATCTGATTTAAATTTTTTTGAAAGTTGATTCATATCTTCTATTGCTTTCATGCTTAACTCAATGTAATCTTCTTTTTCCATTATAAAAATTCTCCTCCGTGATAGGCCTTGTGACATTTTCCACAAAGCATTTTCACATTGCCTGGTCTATAAGTTCCACCTTTGTTTCCTCTGATTATTCTATGTGGGATTAATTTTCCTATTGGGGCGCCTTCTCTCAGCTTATCTTCGTGATGATTACATCCTTCACAAGTGAACTTAACTGCCTTTCTGTATGCTAATTTGAGCCATTCTGGGCATTTTGTATAGCCGTTCACTTTATTCCCTCCAAAATTTTAATTGCTTTTTGACAACCTTTACACATATGTTCATCAATACCACATTTTGGTATATAATCTTCTAAGTCTGGTGCCCATAATTCTTCCTCACAACCTTCCCTCGCTATTTTTAAGAGTTTGGTTGCTTGTTCTTTACAATCAAGACAATATCTTATTTTTCCAGAAAATTCAGAACCACATTTTATTTCTAACCATTCATCTTGATTCCAACAAATAGGAAACTTCTTTCCACAACCTTTTTCAATTTCCTTTGCCTGTTTTAATATGTTATTCATTTTAATTTTTTTAAGTGTTTAACGAAGTAACTTCCTGTTTGAGAGATTTTTATAAATTTGTTTCTCCCTTCTTTTTCTGAATTGATCATTCCGGTGCTCTCTAATTGTTTAATTTTCTTGGATAAACTTCCCTTAGAATTACAACCTAATTTTTTATAAAATTCAAAGACTTCTTTAAATTGTCTTCTTTTCCCTAAAAACTTCATGATCTCAAAATCTTTTCTGTTGATTGTTAACATTTAAACTCCTTATATTCTATCTTTCCACGCTTTTCTGACTTGCTTGCAATTAGGATTTTTATGAAAATATTATTTTGTAATAACCATCTGCATTTTTCTTTTTCAGTTTTATCTAAATATCCATTCATCTTTGATTCAACTCCAACAATTTGATATCCTCTCCAATAACCATCATCCTTTTGACTTAAAATATCATCTTCTCCAAAATAAATATGACTTCCGGTTGCTTCTTCAATAAAGATATGACTTCTAAAAGCCATAAAATCTGGGAATCCTCCACCTAACATCATTGGTTTGCCTGGGCCTAAGAATTTATTTTTAACTTTTACTAATTTTCCAACTTTTAATTCTGCTCTTTCTGGATTACAATCAGTACATGCTTTGTAATGATTTTCATCACAATCTCCTTTATATTCTAAATGAGACCCACAGGCCCAAGCCCCACAATCTGGACATTTCCTTTCTCCTTCTGCTCCACACCAACATTTTTCATCTTCTTCAAACTCAACATTATTTGACCACTTATCAACAATCCAACCTTTCGATTCTAAGTCTGCTCTAACTTTCAATTCGAATCTGCCTCCTGCAGCACGACTTGCTTTCCCTATTTGTGATTTTGTTTTTATCATTTGATTTTTATATTACTCAGATCACATCTTAATTCCTCAAGTATTTCTATTTTTACAGCTCTTGCAATTTTAAGATATTCTTCATGAACATTGGATTCACTATATGGATTTAATTTTTTAATACTTTCTTTTATTTCATAATTTATTTTTGATTTAATATATAAATCAAAAGCATTATCTCTTATATCTTCAAATTGTTTTTTTATATGAATATTTATCTTATTATGGCTAAGTTTTTCTATTTTCTTCCAAATTATATTATTTAAATCTTGAGTCCTTAATGAGTCTATGACTTTTGATTGTATAGACTTATTAACTAAATTATCAATTCTTCCAATACCAACCCAATATTTTACATCTTGTTCCATAGAACCTTTTAAATTTTTTAAATACTTTTCCTTAAATGATTTTAATTTTTTATTAGTTTTTTCAAGAATTTTTAAACTAAATTTTTCAGATAAATTATCTATAAAATTATTATTTTTGCTCAAAATTCCATTAAAAATTCTTTCATTTAATTCTTCTAAAAGTTCTTCTTTTAATTTTTGGTATACTTCTTCTTTTAATTCAAGATATTCTTTCATTTGATTTTATTATAGGTATTTTCCCATTGTTTTTTTAATTTTTTAATCTCTTTTGGATTGTCTGTGTTTAAAGGAACAATTATTGGCTTAACCATCTGGACATTGTTTATTGAATCTCCACAATCTTGACAGAAATTTCTCATTACAATATATGTTGAAACAGCCAATTTATGAGAACATCTTGGATTTTCATTACAGAATCTCGAATGGTTTGGGCATGAACAACTATCAATTAATCTTCCATTCTTTTTTATTATTTTTACTATCTGATTTCCAACTTCCCAAATTTGAGAATATTGATTCCCAGAGACATATCTAACTTTTCCTTCCTTAATAAATTTATTTGCTTTTTCTATTGCTGTCATTTTTGATTATCGTTTATATAGCCACATCTTTCACAATGTAACTTGTTTTTATTTATGTTTGTTTTTGATGAGCCACAAACTGGGCATTTCTTTTTTTTCTTTTCCATTTTGATTATAAGAGAGTTTTGGAGATCTCCCAACTCTTAAAAAATAAAAATTTATCTTCTGCTTATTTCTTTAATTCTTCAGCCATAGCTTGACCAATATTCAAATAGTCTCTCAAAGCCCTTCCTTTTGCCCTTGTATGTGCCATTTCAATAGGATGGTCCGATGTCATTTTTCCTGTGTTCTCTGGTGTTGAACTTCCAAATCCATCAAAGATTCTTCCATCTGCTGTTATTCTAACTTTACACCAAGCCATTTTCATATCTGCACTCACAAAAGATTCAACTATTTCCATATTAAAGTTTTCTTTCTTCTCATGCGCTTTATTAAGTAATCCTTCATAAGTCATAAAATCTTTTCCAGATATGTTTACAATATATTTAGAACCACTATCTTTCTTCTCTGTAGTATCAAACTTTGGCTTTTCTAACATCACTAAATTCTTTAAAGCAATTCCATCGTAATCAAATTTAACCTTTGCGCCCCTGGACAATATGTTGTTCAAAATCAATCCTAATTCTTTTTCTTCTCCAGACATATTATACCATTGTGTTGGATCTGTATCTAAAGTAAAGCCTATTTGTTTTACCCCATTAAATTCTCTAACTCCGCTTGTAGACTTAACTACTCCTTCCTTGCTCTCGTAATTTTCTTTATCTTGCATTTTATTTTTATACCTCCCTAATTTATAATAAATCTATGTTTTTATCCTTTTTAAAAGTTTCCCCACTGGAAAACTGACATTTATTTTCTTGAATTTCCTTGAACATTGTTGCTGCTAAAATATGTGAGCAAGTTTGATTTGTTGTTTGAAAAAATTGGCAATTACACTCGGTTAAAGTTCCATTGTAAGTTGTTTTGTTGTATCCTGGAATCGGAGAACAAGTAAAATTATCTCCGTCTAATTTTATGCAACTCAAACTTAAAAACTTTTTTGCTTTTGTAAGCCTGGCTTTCCCTTTTGGAACATTTAAACTCTTTGCTTCTGGTGACCAATAAATAATATTCTTTTGAGTTAGTT
>Ga0222628_1000117_pt1 | contig 38903 bp, 40 predicted proteins | sample AntAcemetageno95_FD_179860 | JGI IMG/M metagenome (GOLD analysis project Ga0222628, IMG submission 179860) | Saline water microbial communities from Ace Lake, Antarctica - #95 | ecosystem: Environmental > Aquatic > Non-marine Saline and Alkaline > Saline | place: Antarctica: Ace Lake | collected...
ATGATTCCATTAAGAGATTCCATTGTTAATGATAAAGCTATGTTTGATAATTTAGATACCTTTAAGGCATCATGTAATGCAATTGCACCGACACTTGTCATTGCCTGTGTACCATTAATTAAACTAAGTCCTTCTTTAGCTTTTAACTTTTTAATTGGCAAAATATCAGCCTTTTTAAAAGCAGCCATTGTATTCATTCTTTTACCCTGGTAATGTACTTCTCCAAGTCCAATAATTGGTAAACTCATGTGTGCAAGTGGAGCTAAATCTCCGCTTGCTCCTAAAGACCCTTTTTCAAATACTACAGGGCAAACATCTTTATTTAACATCTCTACTAATTTCTCCAAAGTTTCAAGTGTTATTCCACTATACCCTTTGATCAAAGCATTGATTCTAAGCAAAATCATTCCTCTAACTATTTCATCAGAAAAAGGAGACCCTACTCCACATGCGTGACTCATCAAAAGATTCTTTTGTAATTCCTCAACATTCTCTTTTTTGATAGGCACATCTGATAACTTTCCAAATCCAGTATTAATTCCATATACAATTCTTTCGCTCTTCACAACTTCATCTACGAAGTTTCTAGCTTTTAAAACTAGGGCTTTACTTTCATCACTTATAGCTACCTTTTCTTTGAATCTAGCTACCTTAATAAATTTATCTAAATCGACATTGTTTCCATTAATTATAATCATATTAACATCTCCAAACTTTTAGTTAATTAATTATACTCCATATAGATAGATAAAGAAAGGGTTTTCATATAAAAAACGGCGTAGTTTAGTTCTTTATATCACTACAGCGCTAAAGTGTTTTTATAAAAAAAGACTCATTAGTTGAGTCTATTTCAATAATTCCAAATACTTTGAATAGATAGGTTCTAGTAATTCATCCATCTTAATGATATTAAATGTTTCTTTGTCAACACTAATAACAGTTGTATAGCCTGAGGCTTTTAGTTCTCCTTTATCATTATGAATTTCATGATAATACGTAATCTTCACTTTTGAGAGTTTATGTAGTTTTGTTGAAACAGTAATATTCTCTCCAAACCGAATTGCTTTTAAATATGTGCAACTTACATCTCTAACAGGAAAGATAATTCCCTTTTCTTCAACTTTATAATAATCAAATCCAAGATCTTTTAAAAATACCGTACGCCCTTGCTCGAAGAATGAAAAATAATTGGCATGATAAATTACACCCATTTGATCTGAATCTGAATATCGTAACTGGATATCCAATTTATGCACTTTTTTTTCATTTACCATATGTATCTACTCCTTTTATAACTAATGAAAATATATCTAAATATCTAATTCTACTAGAACTCCATAGTGATCTGATACTCTATTTTCTTTAAATATAACCTTTCGATTAATTAGTTTGAATTGTTTGTTACTCATAATATAATCAATTCTACTAGAACCTACTTGAACATCCATATCATTAATATGAGTCGGAGTTAAATAGTGCTCTAATTCATTATTGAAGTAGATATCTAAATATCCTTTATTTACTACATAGTTATACTCTTTACTTCCTGCTTTAACATTAAAATCTCCAGCAATAATATTTGAGTCTTCTGTATTAAGGTTATCTAAGAGTATATCAAATTGATCTTCAAAAACCTCAAAACCATTACTCCATCCTAGATGAGCACTGGTTAGAGTTATCACCTTACCATATATTTTTGTTTTAGCACTAACTATAACTCTTGTATTCCAATCGTTATATTCTACTTTTTTTGAGATAAAGAAATGTGTAAAATCAAACAATTCAGTTTTAGATAAGATTGCTAGACCCTCGTCATACTTCCCAAATGTTAGATTACCAGTCTTATAATGGATATAGTAATCCAATCCTTTTTCTTTTAGTAGTTTTTTTATTGTGTATGCATAGTTATCTTGTTTGATATCATCCAACAAGATATCCAAATCTTTTCCTTGAGCAACTTCTTGAAAGAAGACAATATCAATGCCTTCGTCAATGATTAAATCTGCAATTTGTCTTTGTTTATCTTTAATTTTTTTCTCTGCGAAACAATGAAGATTAAGTGTTAATAATTTCATAAAATCCCTCTTTCTTATTTTATGAAATAAGGGCCAAAAGTAGCCCTTTTGTTTTATTCGTAATAGAAATCTCTTATATAAACTTTCTTTGGATTATTCATATCTACCAATAAGTTAATTTCTTTCATTTTTCTTAATTTAGCTCTCAGCAATGGTCCAGCAAAAACAGGGATTCTTTTTCCTAAACTTCTCGTTTTAACTTCATAGTTAACTACAATATAAAACATTCCACTACCGTGATCAAAACGATGAACATCTCCTCTAACTTTTGAGTCTTTAAGTCTGAAAATTTCATTTCTAACGTAATTGACTCTTACTACTAATAATCCAATACTTATCACCACAACCGGGATTATTATAGAAAGTACTGATGGATCAACCGTAATTATAAGAATTAAAAGAATTGTTGTAATCAAAGAAATAATAGTTAAAAACGATGAGGCATAGTCAAATCTTATAATTTTTATTATTTTTGGTTTCATAGTTTTAACTCCCTAAATTATAGCTTGAGAAATGTATCTTGAGATCTCTTTAATATCGCTTCTACCTCTAAATTCAAAGGTTAACATTCCCATACCACTAACAAATATATTCAATTCAGCATCCATATCAAATACTCCAGAAGACTCAACTGAATATGCGTTAAACTTAGCATACGGAATACTTGTAAAATCAGTTTTCTTTCCCGTAAGTCCTTGAACGTTTATAATAATAATTCTTTTTGTTGTAAAGACAACACCATCTCTTACTGCTTTGTATGATCCGAGAACTTCTTCACCCGGGACAATCAAGTCTACTGCTTTTTTCTTATACTTATCGTCCTCTTTCATTTTGATATATTTCATGTTTGTGAAATCAATCATTTTTATCACTCCTTATTTTATCTTTAAAATATTATATTTTCTATCATCTAAAGCCCAATAATCAAAAGCATAGATCATATCAGAAAACTTCTCATATCCATAATTAAACGTATCGAAATCTGGCAAAATACTTACCACTCTTTTTTTAACTTCACCAAGATTAATCTTCATATCTCCATCATTAGCTAATTCTTCAATAGTGTTTCTTAATATTCTTAAAAGTTTCGTTTCTTTTCTTAATTTAGATTTTGTATATTTCTTAGTAATATGAGTTTCATCAATGTCCTTATACTTAATTGATAAAGTATCATAATAGATATATTCATCACATGAATTTACAAAAGCTTTATTAGATTTATTTTTATCACCAAATCCAATAACCGTTTTATTAGATTCCTTAAGTCTTAATGCTAATTTAGTATAATCACTATCACTTGAAATAATACAGTAAGTATCTATATTTCTTTCTGTTAATATATCCATTGCATCAATCACTAAAGAAATATCTGTAGCGTTTTTGTATTTAGAATTTGGAGATACTTGAACTTCTACGAATGCTAGTTCTTTCATTATTTCTCTCCAATTTTTAAGTAAAGGACTTCCCCAATCTCCATATATTCTTCTAATAACAGGATTCCCATAACTAGTTACCTTTGTCATAATATTTTCGATATGTCTGTGTTCTACATTGTCAGCATCAATTAAGATTGCTATTTTTTTAAGTTCATCACTCATTTTTATTCTCTCCTTTTTATCTAGTTCGTCATTGTAATTATAACCTATATTTTACTTTAAATGAACATTATTTGAATTCATTAAGAAAATATTGTTGTATACTCTAAGTTTTCTAAATGCTTCTTGGTAGTCTTCTTTCAATAGATTTTGTTTAATCATGATGATAACTAATAAAAAATCCTCTAAACTTATATCTAGTTTAATTTCATTATTTTCCACGTCTTTGAAAACAATCAAATTATAGACCCAGTTAAAGTCTACCTTCGAGATATCTTTCCAATGCATTTTTTTAGTTTTACCATTTAGATAGTTTGCAGTGATAGATTCATTGGAAACTACTATTTTATTTCTTGTTATTGATACATAAACATATCCATATAAAAGAAATACTACAAAGATATTAATTATAACCATTATCCACCCAACACTAATTGAAATGCCTAAAAACATTAAGAAAATAAGCGGAGCAAAATAAGCCGTCTTTTTTTCATTTAAAATATGCTCTTTTTCTACTTTTGTAACTCTTGTATCTAGTTTTAATGAAGATCTAGCTACAAGAATTAAATAGATAACAACAAGTAATAAATCAATAAAAATACTTGTCTCAAATAAGAAATCCGTACTCACTACAAAGAAACTGATGGTTACTATTATCATTACATAAATATTTTTCATATTGCACCTCTATTCTTTTTCAAATCCTTTATAAACTTTTGGAATAAACTTTATTATGTCTGTGGCGATTAATGATTCTTCAGTGTATGCCTCTTTTGCATATCCACCAGCAAGAGAATGAATAAGAACTGCTTGTTTACAAGCACCTATCAAGTTATATCCTTTACCAATAATACTTGCGATTATTCCTGACAACACATCACCACTACCAGCAGTTGCCATTCCAGGATTACCATGATTGCTAAAATACATTACTTCTTTATTAGCAATTACTGTGCATGGACCTTTTAGAACTATTGTAAATTTGTATTTCTTTGTTAATTGTTCAATGTATTTCAAAGGATTTTTTATTACATCTTCTGTATCGATATCTAATAACATTGCTAGTTCTCCACAATGAGGAGTAATGACAATATTTTCACCATTCTTAATTTCTCCTAAAAATGATTTCAAGTAATAGATTCCATCAGCATCAATAACTAAGGGTTTTTCAAGTCTTAATAACTCTTGTAGAATTTCATAATTTACATCATCATGTCTTCCAAGTCCTGGACCAAATACAATAACATTTTTCTTATATGTATAATGTAATAATTCTTCTATACTCCCATATGCTTTAGACATAACCTCAGGATACAGATTCATTACGTGTTTTAAATACTTATTATTATAGGCAATAGAGGATAATCCTGCACCTGTTCTTAATGCTGCATATGCAGCAAGAACAGGTGCTCCCATAGTTCCATTGCTTCCACCAATGACTAATACATTTCCAAAGTTATATTTATGGGTATTATTCAATCTTTTAGGAAATGAATTGCTATATTCTTCTTTTTGAAGAAGGAATCTTCTTGTACTAGATACAACGCTTAATATACCAATATCTAACAAGATACTTTTACCATGATAATCCATTGCATCATTTAAAAGATTTCCTATCTTGTAATTTTGAATAATTAAAGTGTAATCTGCAGCAACGGCAATACCCGCTACTTGTCCATTGTTTGTTTTTATTCCAGAAGGAATATCAATACTGCATACATGAGCTTCACTCTTATTAATCAGTTTGATAACCTCTAGATGTATCCCCTCTATATTTCTAATAAGTCCAATCCCGAAAATAGCATCTATTAAAACTGTTGATTTTCGCAACATAGTAGATAACTTTGGAATCTTAGTTTCATTATTTACAAAGAAAACTTTTCCTCCAAGATTTAATAGCCTTGTAAGCATCTCTTTAGATTCTTTAGTTTGTTTATCTAAATCACCTACTACAACAAATTGAACGCTATAGTAGTTTTTAAGTAAATTGATTCCGACAACAAAACCGTCTCCTCCATTATTTCCAACTCCAGATATGATTGTTACTTTGTCAGCATCTTTATCAAACCCTATATCTTCAACTAAACTAAGGTATAGGAAAGACCCAACTCTTTCCATAAGTTCCAAAGAACAAATTTGAAGTTGATCACATGTAAACTTATCCATATACTTCATCTCTTTAGAATTAACTATCTTTAAGTCCTTCAAATTAATCACCCCTTAATAATCTCTTCACCTTAATTATACATTTGGATTTAATATAAAGCAAAACAGTATAACAAAAATGCTTAAAACTATTAAAAAAAATGTACTGCAAACTATAAAAATAATATGATATAATACTTTTATAAGGGGAGATGAGTCTATGAATAAAGATAAAGATTTGTATAACAAAAGTAATACATTATGCGTCAGACTTAGCCGTAAAGATCTTCAAAAACTTGAATACTTAAGAATCAAACTAGACATAGGAGATCACTCAAAGCTGATTAGATTACTAATAGAGAAAGAATTCAATAAGTTGTAATATTTAAAAAATCCCAAATCTAAATTAGATTTGGGATTTTTATTTTATTTTACTTTTTATACACTAAGTGAACACTGTTTCCATATTGATTACTACTTACAAGTGTCAAGTTTTTCAATTCTTTACTTTCAAGAAACATTGGAATTCCTTCTCCAATAATATGAGGAACGACATGTATTTGGAATTCATCAATTAGATTTTCGTTTATAAAACTCTGTATAACTTTAGCTCCTCCAAATAACCAAATAATTCCTTCTTCTTTTTCTACGATTGATTTAATATCTTCATTAGTGAATATAATACCTTCATTATCACTAGTTAATTCTTTTGACGTTAACACATATACTTTCTTTCCTTTAAAAGGAATACCTCCAAAATTAAGCATTACTTCATAAGTATTTCTACCCATTACTAAAACATCTACATAATTAACAAATTTATTAAATTCATCTGAAAATGCAGATTCCATATTATCTAAAAAATCAACACTACCATCTTTTCTTGCAATGTATCCATCTAAAGATACTGCTAATTGAAGAATAACATAACTCATTATAATCTCCTCCTGCTCTAATTTTATTATATGTTTATATATAAAAAAAGCTAACAAATAGCTTCTTTACTTTATATAATGGCAGGGGCGGAGAGGATCGAACTCCCGTAGACGATGTTGGAGACCTAAAATGCACAATTAATTGAATAAGTTGACAGATTATGTAACTCCTATGATAAAATATAAATGAGGTGATAAGTCTATGTTAGAAAAAAAGCAAAATAACAGAATAATTTTAGTTTTAGTTATGATTTTACAAGGAGTACCTCTTATGATTTCAAATATCATTGAATTAATAAATCAAAAGCCAACCATTCGTTATGAAGTTGAACTTTTTCCCTATTACCAGTATATTGGTATAATTATAGGTATCTTACTTATAATATCCGGAATTGGAATTCATTACAAAAGAGTTATTGCACATTACCTTTCATTCTGTGTTTACTCAATATTAACAGTGTTCTCGATTGCATCAATAATATTAATTTATATTAAAGGTCTTACACCAATGCCGTTACCACTATATATTTTTGCTTTTGGATATATAGCTTTAATGATTTACTTTACTTATAATTCAAAAGTAGAAATACAAAATCGTAGTATTTAAATTGAATAAATGTATGAAAAAACAAAAACCACTTTAGTTTAGTCATTATCTAAGGTGGTTTTTTTATAATCTTATATTACATAGATAAAAAGATGAAAAGTAGCCTAGAGGTGTTGGAGACCTAAAATGCACTTGGATAATTACTTATCCTTCATTCTTCTTTCTTGAATTGATGGACAAGGTACTGTTCCATAAGAACAAAAAACACAACAATCTCCTTGTTTAGGAGTGATTTTTTCTCCACAATTTTTACAAGTATAAATATACAAACAAAAATCATCTGGCATTTTAATGCTTTCTTTGTGGCTACAATGTGGACAAGTTAAAATACTATTCTTTTCTATCATCTGAATACCTCCAATATTAATATTTATATTATATCATATAGAAATATCGAATTAAATAAATATGCTACAAACTAAAACAATGGAGAACATGAATCAATAGTTCACCTGTCTTTCAAAAATTACAAATAAAAAAGAAGGCAAAAATGGCTTCTTTAGTATATTTAATGGCAGGGGCGGAGAGGATTGAACTCCCGTAGATGGTGTTGGAGACCTAAAATGCAATTCTCAACTAGATATTTTTAATATCAATAAATGAATCTTGGTTGACAACAATTGCTGATACCATTCCTCTAAATGCACTTGGAGTGGTAAAAACGTATATATTAATATCCTTATCATAATCTTTTAAATCAATGATACATTTTTTCACGAGCCTATCTGTGAAAGTGATTACTTCATTCCCCTCTAAATTGAAAGAATTTTCAGGTTGAGACCCTAGTTCTTTTTTATTGCTGTCATCAATCTTATAAGCTATTGAAAAAAAACCACCTACTTGAATAATATTAACTACCATACAATCCCTCCCTATATTTTAAAGGTTATACTTATCTATTTTCCAATTATATCATAAAAAAAGAAGCCAAACCTTCTAATTGGCTTGGTTGCTGTATGTTTTAATGGCAGTGGCGTACGGGATCGAACCGTAGTAGTCGGTGTTGGAGACCTAAAATGCATAATTACTCTTCTAGACTACTACTTTCCAATTCGACAGAAGTTTCTGTAACAGCGTGGCTATCAATATGATATATCTCTAAAACATGTAACTCCTGTTCAGTGTAATTAACATTATCAGCATCAAAGATTAATATATAGATTGTTCTAGTCCTTCCCTCAATTGTCTCATCAATAATAAACATTTGACTAGCAAGAACAGGCTCACCTTCTTCTTCCATAAGGATTTGGATTAACTCTATTTTTATATTGATTGTATCAACTTGTTTAGGAGTTGTGTATCCATTCAACACGGTAATTCTAATCTTCAACTTTTCATTCTCAAAATATGGCATTCCTTGAGCGAAATGAACTTCATTATTTCTAAATTCGATTTTACTGCACGATGATAAAAAAAGTAACAAAAACAGTAAAAGCACTATACTAATTCTTTTCATATTATCACTCCCTCTCCGTTATTTTAGCATAAAAAAAGAAGTCAGTAAACAGCATAAAAAATGCGGTCTGAAATCCGTTGTGCACCTTTTTAGGCAAATAAAAAAACAACTAGAACCTATAAATGGCTTAGTTGTTATACTTTTTAATGGCAGGGGCGGAGGGGATCGAACCCCCGTAGACGGTGTTGGAGACCGCTGCATAACCATTTTGCTACGCCCCTAAAATGAAACAATGAAGATAAAATAAATGGTGGAGGGGGACGGATTCGAACCGCCGAACCCTAAGGAACAGAGTTACAGTCTGTCGCGTTTAGCCTCTTCGCTACCCCTCCAACTTTGCAACTACAAAACCTTACTTTTTTAGCGCTATTTCATTATAGCAAAGTCATTTTGTAAAAGCAACTATTATAGGACAAAAAAGAAAAGAGGATTAAAAATCCTCTTCTATATTGCTACATCATATCCTTTTGATTTTATTATTTCTATTACTTCTTTTTCTGATTTATCCTTAAGATCAACTTCTACCATCTTAGTAGTTAAATCTATCTTTACATCATCAAACCCATTGTCATTCAGTGCTTTTCTGATTGTCATTTCACAATGTCCACATGTCATATTTGTAACATTTACTTTCATTTTCACACCTCCTTTACTTGTAAATTCAGTAAATTTATATCCTTTGAGTATTAGTGCACTTAAGACTACCCTTATAGATGAAAACTTCATAGCAGCTACCGCTACTACCATACTAATTCTTCTAGTTGCTGCCATTGGAATGGCAATTAGGTTATATGAGAATTCTCATCCAAAGTTTTGGTAGACATTTTTTAGTGTTGCCTTTATAATAACTCCACCTTATATTCCATACAAGGAATATGCTTGTATTATAAATATACTATTAAAATTAGAGTTATATTGATTGACAACTATACGTATTGTTTGTATACTAACTATTGTTTGATATTAAACAAAGAAATATCTTTGTCCTATAATGAAGTCAATGTGGAGGTATATATATGGAAATTATTGAAGAGTATTCAAAATTAAATAAGATTATTAATAAAGATTTAGTCATGTTAATAGCTAAATCTCATACATGTTCATCGTGTCTTACAATCGAGAAAACTCTTGAATCACATTTAAATAACTATAATAATATAGAAAAATATGGTATTTATGTTGACGATATTGATAAATTCAGAGGAGACTACTTAATTTTTAGTGTTCCTACTATTATCATTTTTAGTGAAGGAAAAGAGTTGCTTAGAGAATCAAGATACATAAACTATGAAAAAGTTGATCGTTTAATTCAAATGTTTAATAACTAAAAAGTCAGACAAATTAGTCTGATTTTTTTATTTATACTATATTTTCTAAAGTAAAACTAACTTTTGATAACAACTTGTCATTACTCAATATTTCATAATAAAGTATATTTTCACTTCTTCTTCCTTCTATAATAAGTAAGTCATCTTCTAAACATTCCTTTTTGTAAGTAATTCTTATTTTCTTAATATAATGGGTTGACAGTATCTCTCTTGGTATATTGTTGTAAGCAACTACCATATAATAGACATTATTCATATGTCTATTTATATCTATATATGTGTTTCTCACTTTATCTATGCTTTTATATATTACTTCTGAGTCCAAAGGTTTATTCTTAGAAAACAAAATTGATGCATCACTATTCATAGAATCATTAAACATTTCAATCATCTCTTCATTAGGTGATACAATCTCTTTTGTAAGTATATCCATTAATACGAATTTACCTCTAGCTGAAGCAATCATATTACCAGAAGCGTCTCTAATCTCCCAAACTCGATAAGAGAAAAACCTCTTAATAGAATGTGGAGTCGTACCGCAAGTTACAGTAGTCTTTCCGAATGGCAATTCTACGATATCTATTTCGTAATCTATTAAGACCCAAAGTTGTCCAATATTATGAGTATAGTCAGATCCAACACCAATCGCATCAGCATTATGAACCATTGCATCTTGAAAATAATTAAGTAGTGCTGAGACTAAAAGTCTCTTGTTTTTATCTACCTCATAGGTATGAATATAGTACTCCTGATAGTACATGAAATCACCTCGCCATCAAAATTATAACATAATGGAAATATATAATATAAATTATTTTGCAAATATAGTATACTATATAAGAGGTGATTACATGAGAATTGCATTAATTGCACATAATAAATTAAAACCAGAAATGATTCGTTTTTGCCAAAAACATGAAGGGATATTACGAAACCATCAATTGTTCGCAACAGGTACTACCGGGCATAAAGTCATGGAAAATACAGATTTAATTATACATTGTTTTAAATCCGGACCTCTAGGAGGGGACCAAGAGGTAGGAGCTAAGGTAGCAAATGGAGATATTGATTTGATACTTTTCTTTAGAGATCCTTTAACTGCTCAACCTCATGAACCTGATGTTTCAGCATTATTTAGATTAAGTGATGTATATAAAATTCCTCTAGCTTCAAACGTTAATACAGCAGAAATGTTCTTTCAAACACTAAAATAAAAAAGGTGCGTGAATTATCGCACCTTTTTAAATATCTTGTTTTTGAAATCTAATTATCGATAATATCATAAATATTGCAGAGATAATTAGTGTAACTACAACATTCCATATAATATCAGACATAACGAATGAGTCAGCTAATAATTTCATAATATTAGATAAGATTAACCCAGGAAGAAACTTAAATACTCCAACATTGAATAATGCCAGTAATCCAAAGAGCATCATTCCACCGAATGTTATTACTACAGCTAGAATATATGATTTAGAATGTGTAGATGCAAACATTGATAATGACAATATATAAATGATATACACAAAATATAATAACGTTCCATAAAACAGAGCCAGCATATCAACTTCGTCAAATAAGAAGAAAGTATAATACCCAAATACTAAATAACCTATAAACAAAGATCCTAGTATTAGAGCACCTAAAGACATAAATTTTGATAGTATATATTTTGTTCTATTAATTGGTTTGCTTAATATAAGAGGTAGTAAACCTTTTGTTTTATCTCTAATAAACATTCCAACAGCAATAAAGATAATTACATATAAATATATCTCATATATGTTACCAAAATACTGAGAATAGCTATCAAATACAGTAGGTTCCCCAAACTCCATTACAATTCCAGAACCTTCAAGAGCAAATTTCAATAACTCATTTAAATATTTAGCACTTAGTGGCGATGTAATTGCTACTAAGATTAACACAACAGGGAAGATAATAAATTTAGATGTTTTAAGTAGATAGTAGAAATCGTATTTAAGAAGTTTTTTCATTTGTTAACCTTATGAAAATATCTTCTAAACTAGTTTTTACTTTCTTATATTCTACTATTTTCTCATCTAATTCTATTAGTTTTTTTAATAAGGTATTTGAACCCATATCCCCGTTTAATTTACAGATAATACCGTTGTGACTTAATTTCACATCTTTTAATAATTTATTTGCTAACACTTTTTTCATAACTTTCTTAGGATCATTTTCAGTTTCAATATACATTTTATTTGTAAAAAACTTTGATTGAATATCTTCAACACTACTTTCGTATAGTAAAACTCCTTCATCTAATATTCCTATTCTATCGCACACTCTTTCCACATCATCTAAGATGTGAGTGGAATAAAAAATTGTTTTACTCCCTTTTAATTTGTATATGATGTTCATTACATCATTTCTTCCAATAGGGTCTAAAGCGCTTGTAGGCTCATCCATAATTAATATTTCTGGATCATGAAGCAATGCTTGAGCTATAGCTAAGCGTTGTTTCATACCTCGAGAATAAGAACTAATTCTTTTATTTGAATCAGGAAGTGTAACAAATTCTAAGACTTCTTTAATTCTATCTTTTATTTTTTCTTGAGATAATCCAAATATCTCTGAAGTATATAATAGATAGTCTCTAGCTCTCATGTATCCAGGAAAAACAGGAACGTCTGGAACGTACCCTATTTTTGATTTATAGTTTTGATCTTTAAATTCTATTGATTCTTCATCAATAAATATTTCACCACTGTCTCTTTTTATAAGAGATAGTAAAAGATTAATTGTTGTAGTTTTTCCAGCACCATTTTTTCCAATAAAGCCATATACTTCACCTTTTTTTATTGAAAGGTTTAAATTTTTCAACACTGCAGTTCCATTGTATGATTTAACTAAGTCAGTTGTTTTTATTGCTTCCATTATTCATCTCTCCCGAATATGAAGTAAATAACCCAACCATAGTTAATTAATACTGAAACTAACAACCATATTATTTTATTTCCGCCTTTTACGACTCTATCTTCTTTTAGAATATCAATGATAGCATATATTTTAAAAGCTACATCGATCAATATAATTGGTATTAGTAACGGTAAAATATCTTTTAGTATTTCGACAAATTCAACCATAAAGTATCACCTATATTCCTTCTCTCACATTGATTTTATCTATATGCCCATTGTAACCCTGAACACCTGAAATCAAATATAAGATGCCTGTAACTGTATTTGAGAAAATATTAATACCACCCCAAATAGCTTGATATAAATATACTTTCTTTGCATTTTCATCTGTCAGTGAACCTTTTATCAATTTTGTAAAAAGGATTAAATTTATTATAAAAATTGGTATTAAGATTGCTGCCATAACTAATAAAAATGTATCTAAAAATCCCATCATCCACTCAAATATTTCAAGATCTTCTCCTGTCATATCATCTAACATTGCATCATATCCTGGAATATTTTCAACAAATCTAATTAAAATCGCAAATAATCCTAGAGATAGTACCCCGATTCCCTCCATAACTAATCCGATTATTGTTATAATTTTGGGAGTTGGTTGCATTTCGTGCATAACTAATACCTCCTTTATGAATAAATTACTTTATTCAAATATTACTGCAGTTCCATATGCAATAATTTCGGCTGCTCCACCCATTACTGCAGAAGTTTGAAGTCTAAATCCAACAACACCATTAGCTCCGAGAGCTTCAGCATCTTTTAATAATCTTTCGGTAGCAACTTGTCTTGCATCGTTCATCATTTCTGTATAACTGTGAATTTCTCCACCAATCAAACTTTTGAATCCTGCTAAAATGTCTTTTCCAAAATTTTTTGTTTGAACAGTTGATCCTTTAACATATCCCAATACTTCAATTACTTTCTTGCCTGGTACTTCATTAATTGTGAATAAGTCTTTTCTTGTAATCATTTTTTTTATCTCCTTTCAAAGATTTCTATAATTTATTATACATTGTAATAACCATTAATACAAGAAAATTATTTTAAATTATTTTTTATCATAATAATTCCCTACAAGTGATATTGTTCCTATTTTAAATGAAAATCTAAAGAATTTTCAATCGGATTATTTTTTTTGCAATAACGATTTACTATTTATATTTCATAAGTTTATTTCCGTGATATAATAATAGTTGAAGATAAATCGAAAGGAATGATGAATCATGGCAAACATAGAAATATTAAAAAAATATGCAAAACTAGTTATAGAAGTTGGTGCCAATGTTCAAAAAGGACAATTAGTAGCGATAAACTCTTCTACTGAAACAAGAGAATTAGCTAGATTATTAGTTGAATCAGCTTATAAAGCTGGGGCAAAAAAAGTAGCAGTAGAATGGAACGATAATTATGTTTCCCGTTATGGATATGACGGTATGAGTATTGAGACTCTTCAAGAAGTGCCTCAATATATTATTGATAAATACCAATATTTTGTTGATCAAGGAGGTTGCATAATCAGTATTGCTTCCCCAATTCCTGGATTAAACGCAGGAGTAGATCCAAAGAAAATGCAAGCTTCAGGAATTGCTCAAAGTAAAGCACTAAGTTTTTTCCGTGATCATATGATGGGTAATCGTTCTCAATGGACAGTAATAGCTGCACCTAATGCAGTTTGGGCTAAAAAAGTATTCCCAAAATTGAATGACGACGAGGCTGTTGAAGCTTTATGGGATGCTATATTAGTAGCATCAAGAGTTACAGAAACTAATAATCCTATTGAAGAATGGGCAGAACATAATGAACGTTTATTATCTCACAACAACGTTCTAAATAAGTATCAATTCGAATCACTACATTTTAAAAATAGTTTAGGGACAGACCTTACTGTTAAATTAGTAGATGATCATGTTTGGGCTGGTGGAGGAGAAAACTCAACTAAAGGAGTTTACTTTAATCCTAATATCCCAACAGAAGAAAACTTCACAATGCCACATAAATTTGGTGTAAACGGAAAAGTGGTTGCTACAAAACCATTAAACTATCAAGGTAATTTAATTGAAGATTTCTGGCTTGAGTTTAAAGATGGAAAAGTAGTAAACTATGATGCTAAAAAACAAAAAGAAACTCTTAAGAATCTAGTTGAGTTAGATGAAGGAAGTTCATATTTAGGTGAAGTTGCACTTATAAGCTATGATTCACCTATTTCAAACTCTAATATTTTATTCTTAAATACTCTATTTGATGAAAACGCAAGTTGTCATTTAGCACTTGGTCGTGCATATCCAATGAATGTAAAGGGCGGAAATGATATGACTCCTGAACAATTAGAAAAAGTCGGTTATAATATGTCAATGGCACATTCAGACTTTATGTTTGGTAGCAAAGACTTAGATGTAGTTGGTACAACAAAAGATGGTAAAAAAGTAACTATCTTTGAAAACGGAGATTTTGTAGTTTAATATTAAAAAGACAACCAAGGTTGTCTTTTTTTCTAGTAATTTATTGTTTCTTTACAATCAAAGTTAAAGCCTATCCAAATATAAATATGATCCATGCAATATGGAAAAGACCGAAAACTAATCCAAGAAACAAGAAAATTCCAGCACATATAGCATAAATTATCTCTTCTTTTCTTTTTTGTTCTTTGTCCTCTACTTCATAAGTTATTTTTCTTTCTGAGTTTAAACCAACATATATCATCATTCCAACACTTATTCCTATGATTATTAGTATAGTAGGAACATAAATTTGGTAATTTTCAACTCCATATAAGAAAATAGATACCGGAGCTACTATGATCATTGCGATGGCGATAACTAGTATCATTTTTCTACGTTTACTATCCTTCGCAATATCCTCTTTTTCTATTACCTTGCCATTTAAAATCTCATCAACAGTAATACCGTATATTCTTGCTAATTCAACTAAAGTAAATGCATCAGGAAGATTTTCTCCACGTTCCCATTTACTTACTGCCTGAAAAGAAATATCTAACCTATCCGCTAAATCACTTTGTGTTAATCCTCTTTGTTTTCTTAAAGATATTAATAATTCTGCAATTCTATTTTCTTTCATTTTGCTCACCTCACTTAAATTGTACCTGTAAAATTAAAATATTTTAATAACTCATAAGTTTAATCTACTAAACCTATGGTTGAATCACGACAATATAAGGCTAATTATAGATTTATAATGCACTCAACCATAAATAGAACTGAATATTTAATAGTTTTACTTGTTTTTAGATTTCTTAGAAACTTTCAATATGTTTTCACTATATGATAGCCATTCTTTAAATGCTAATTTTACACTTCTTCTCATTTCTATTGAAAACTCACTTCCGAATTTACGTCCGTAAATCATTTGAGCAGAGTTTTTAGCTCCTAACTTATTATTTGGATTAAAACGTTTTTCGTTTTCCTTATACATATCAAGTAATTCTTCTCTAGATAGTTTATGATACTTCTCATTAAACACAACGTATTTTTGATCAAACCTACTTGTTATTGAAGGGTGATAGTTTTCTGGATAATTCCCAAAAACCAACATCCCAAGGGGAAAAGACAATTTCTCTAAATTGAACAGCTCTTTATGAAATTCATAGTTTTCAATAATATGACCAATATAGCAACTTCCTACTCCAAGAGATTCAGCAGCTATCACTGCATTTTGAGCAGCAGCAATTGCATCTTCACTACCAAGTAATAAATCACTTAAATCAGGATACTCTGGATTTAGAACTTGTTCAGCGCAATAACTTAAAAAATTAGACTCTCCTAGATAATTATATAACTTCTGATAATCAACTAAAAAGACTAATGCAAATGAAGCTTTCTTTATAAAAGGTTGTTCATCACAACTGTGACTAAGCTTCTCTAAGGCATCAATATTTTCAACTTTAATAATTGAATATAACATTTGATTCCCAGCTGTAGGAACTCTCAAAGCACTTTCAATTATTAAATCGCGATTATCCTTGGATACTTTATGCTCACTAAATTTACGTAAACTCACTCTATTAAAAATATTATTAATAGTATCATTCATATTATCACGTCATTATAATATTATATCATAATTATGTAGCCTCTTCTATTTCTTAATCATTAATACTAATTATATATTCATTGCAATAATATATACACTATTCTAAAAAAACTAGAATCCAAATTAGATCTAGTTTTTTTAAAGAGATAGGTCTGAAAACTTATCATTAATTTCTTTAACTTACAGTTCAGATATTTAGTGTTTAAATTGTATTGTTGATTGAATGGCCATTTTCCATCCACTATATAGTTTCTTTCTTGAATCATCATCTATAAGAGGTTTGAATGTTTTTTTTGTTGTTGTTAAGTTTTTAAGTTCATCAACATCTTTGAAGAACCCTGATGACAATCCACAAATATAAGCAGCGCCTAAGGCTGTTGTTTCAGTAATGCTTTGTCTAGCGATTTCAATATTTATGATATCACTTTGAAATTGCATTAGAAAGTTGTTCATGCTGGCACCACCATCAACTTTTAATGATTTCATATTAATTGATGCTTCTTGACACATTACTTCTACTATATCCTTTGTTTGATATGCCATGCTTTCAAGAGTTGCTCTTGTAATATGCTCAATTGATGTTCCTCTTGTCAATCCAAAAATCGCGCCTTTACATTCACTATCCCAGTAAGGAGTTCCTAATCCAACGAATGCAGGAACAAAATATACGCCATAACTATCTTCAACTGATTTTGCTTGTATTTCTGAATCACTAGCATTTTCAAAAAAGTGAAGTGAGTCACGTAGCCATTGAATTGCACTACCAGCAACAAAAACACTACCTTCTAAGGCGTATGTTACTTTTCCATCTAATGAGTAAGCGATTGTTGTTAGTAATCCTTTTTTTGATTGCACTATGTTTTTTCCAGTATTCATTAACATAAAACACCCTGTTCCATATGTGTTTTTGATTTCTCCTTTTTCAAGACATAATTGTCCAAATAAAGCAGCTTGCTGGTCTCCTAAAACACCAGTAATTGGTACTTCTTGACCAAAGAAAGTTATTTCTGTAGTGTTCCCAAAATTCGCATTTGAATCTACTACTTCTGGAAGTATCGAACGATCAATTCCCAAAACATCAAGAATTTCTTGATCCCACTCTAATGTATTGATGTTGAATAATAATGTTCTTGATGCATTTGTATAATCAGTTTTATGAACTTTTCCACCTGTAAGTTTATATAATAGCCATGTATCTACTGTTCCAAACATAAGATTACCGGTATTCATTAACTCTTTAGCCCCACTAATATTATCTAATATCCATTTTATTTTTGTACCAGAAAAATATGGATCAATTAATAACCCTGTTTTTTCTTTAAACATATCATTTAGACCTTTTGCTTTTAGTTCATCACATATATGATTACTTTGTTTAGATTGCCAAACAATTGCCTTATATATTGGATTACCAGTTCTTTTATCCCACATGATTGTTGTTTCTCTTTGGTTTGTAATCCCAATACTTTCAATATCTCCAGGAGATATTTCTGCATTAAAAAGACATTCTGCCATACTTGTCAGAACAGTAGTCCAAATATCAAAAGCTTTTTGTTCAACAAAATCTTCTTTAATATAAATCATATCAATTTCTTTTGAAGCTTGACTAACAATATTACCTTGTTTATCAAATATAATCGTTCGTGAAGAAGTAGTTCCCTGATCAATTGCTAAAACGTATTTTTTCATATTTACTCCTTTGTATTTTAAACTATATATTTTTTAATACTTTATGATTCTTGCTTTTTTTAAAGACAACACATATAATCAATAACAGTAGACAAAAAATTAATGAGGTGAATATTGTGATATTTGAAGGACAACAAAGATTACCAGCATTATCTAGCTTTTCAATGATTAAAGAGTTCTTAAAAACAGATATCAAATATTGTATTTTAGTTGATTTTCAATTAGCTGAACTTGATGATATTATTAAGCACTTAAAAGAACATGATAGAAAAGTTTTGGTTCATATTGATATGATTAAGGGTTTAATTGCAGACGAATACGGTGCAATTCACTTAATCCAAAATTATCGAGTTGATGGTATAATTTCTATCAAACCAAAAGTAATTTCGATTTGTAAAAAAAGGAATGTTATAGGGATGCAAAGAATTTTTCTTAAAGACTCATTATCTCTTAAAAGAAGTTTAGAAATCATCAGTAAATCTAGACCTGATTGTTTAGAAATACTCCCTGCAGTTAGTACCAATGTAATTTCATATATAAAAGAAGTTTTAAAATGTGAAGTATTTAGTGGAGGATTAATCTCTTCTGAAGAACAAATTCAAGATTGTTTAAAAGCTGGTGCAATTGGTATTACTGTGAGTAATCCTAAATTATGGAAACAACAATAGACAAACATATTTGTTTGTCTTTTTTTACATAGATCTTGAAGCAACGATATCTATCCCTGTATCACAAACATTTTCTATTATTACATCCCCCATTTTTATTGGTGAGGTCACTGTAACTTTGTTTATTTCAGCCATAACATCAAATATCTTGTTTTTAGGTATTTCTCCGTTTGTTTTTACAGGTAATCTCTTATAGATTGCCTTTTTAATTATAATTGTTGAAGTAACTATTCTTGTTGGATTAATTAGTTCCTTTTTACCATATACTTCTCCACGTTTACATAGATTTCCTGTAACTGCATAATCATTTTCTACGTCAATCTCTAAGTGACAACCCATAGGGCAGGCGATACAAATCATTTTTTCCATTACTGTACCACCTCTATTGTAATTGTTTTGATATCTTCTATACTTTCAAAATCATTTAGTTTCAGTTTAATTTGTTCCATCTCGGCTGGGGCTAGGTGTCTTTTCTTAATCGTCTTTATGATGGTTTCCTCGTTTCTTACAACAAAACTAACATCTCTATATTCTTGTTTAACTCGCAAAAATAGTTCGATTTTATCAGTTACATTTTCGATATTTATAAATTGAGGTACGATATAGCCAATTCCTTCACCAGGGATAAGTTCTATCATGTCTTTTTTTTCAGATAATTGTTTGCCTAAATATTTAGAAACTGCAAGTCCTGCTTTTCTACTTTCTTCAGTAACAAAATCCACTAAGTCATGAACATGTAGTACATTACCACAAGCAAATATCCCATCGATATTTGTTTGGTATGACTCGTTAACAATTGGCCCTTTTGTTCTAGGGTCGATTGTTATCCCACAAGCTTCACTAAGACCATTTTCTGGAATTAACCCAACTGAAAGCAATAAAGCATCTACTTCAAATTCTATTTCTGTCCCTGGTATTGGGATAAAATTATATACTTTTGATAATATGATTTTTTCTATTTTGTTTTTACCTATTATTTCAGTCACAGTGTGACTTAAATAAAGTGGTATATCGTAATCGTCCAGACATTGAACAATATTTCGTTTTAGTCCGCTAGAAAACGGAAGGATTTCTGCTACACCCAGTACGTTTGCTCCTTCTAGTTTCATTCTTCTTGCCATAATTAAACCAATATCTCCACTTCCTAATATGAAGACATTTTTCCCGATTAAATATCCATCAATATTTAGATATTTTTGAGCAGCTCCTGCAGTCATTACTCCACTTGGACGATTACCAGGTAGACCAATCGCTCCTGCACTTCTTTCATAACATCCCATAGTTAAAATAACTGCTTTGGCACCAATTTTAACAAATCCTTCGTCTATGTTTGCGTACTCAACCGTTTTATCTGGATTCAATTTTATTACCATTGAATTCAATTTATATTCAATACCTTTTTCATTTAGTTCGTTAATAAAGCGTTCAGCATATTCTGGTCCAGTAAGTTCTTCTTTAAAGACCTTAAGACCAAATCCATTATGAATACATTGAAGAAGAATTCCTCCAAGTTCTGCGTCTCTTTCCAAAAGAAGTATTTTACTTTTTCGATTTTTGTTTATTTCAAGTGCTGCAGCTAATCCTGCACTTCCACCACCAATAATAATTACGTCATATCTTTCCATTATAATTCACCTTTTGTTTTTTCAATCAATATTTCTGAACCTGTTTTACTATAAACTACTTCGCGTTTATCAATCTTTAATTCTCTTGCTAAGATATTAATAACTTCTGATTGGCAAAAGCCTCCCTGGCATCTTCCAGAACCTGCTCTAGATCTATTTTTAACGCCAACAATACTTCGAGCTCCACAATTTCGATTAATAGAATCAACAATTTCACCTTCGGTTACTTTTTCACAACGACAGATCATTTTACTATATGTTTTATCAGTTTTATACAACTCATTCAATTCATCACTTGTCATCTCAAAAGTTCTTACAACAGGTTTTCTAATAGGATTATAATTATCCTTTTTAGTCATTTTTATAATCTTTCCAATAATCTCTTCTACTACATAAACAGCAATTGCTGGAGCTGCAGTTAATCCAGGAGATTCGATACCACAAACATTAATGAATCCTGCTACATCGCTTTCTTCAATAATAAAATCTCCGTTACTACTTGTAGCTCTACCTCCTGCAAAAGATCTAACAACCTTATTAAAAGGTATATTTTTTATTAGTTTTTGAGAACCATTTTTAATATATTCTAATCCACTAGCGGTAGTTTTTGAAATATCTTCAAATGAAACAAATTCACTAGTTGGCCCCAGTAATGTATTTCCATGATATTGAGGTGTTATTATTACACCTTTTCCTTTTTCAGTAGGAGCAGGATAAAGTACACCATTTACAATTCTTACATCTTTATCTAAAACATAGTACTCACCACGTCTTGCTCTTGTTTTAAAATTTGCTTTAGAAACCAAATTAGCTATATCAGATCCATAGATTCCAGTAGCATTAATAACTACCTTTGCTTCATATACAGCTTTATTGGTAGTAACAATAAAATTCTCTTTTTTCTCAATCTTTATAACTTTATTTTCTAGTTCTAGTTTTACACCATTGTCCATCGCATTTTCTATGTTTGCAATTGCAGCTTCCCAAGGAAATGTTACAGCAGTTGTAGGCAAATACAATCCACCTATAACAATCTCAGATATGTTTGGTTCTAGTTCTATAATTTCATCTCTTCTTAGTATCTTAGCTTCATTTTTACTTAACCCATTTGTTAATGCTCGTTGATATAATTCTTCAACCAAAACAAGCTCTTCATCAGAAGTAGCTAATACCATTCCACCACATTCCATAAATGGGATATCTAGTTCTTTACTCATTTTTTTATACATTCTATTTCCTAAAATATTAAATTTAGCTTTTAGAGTTCCAGGTAATGGATCATGCCCAGAGTGAACAATAGCACTATTAGCCATTGTTGCCTCCATAGCAACATCAAACTCTTTTTCTAAGATAATTGTTTCTAAATTATATTTTGATAACTCTCTGGCAATTGTAGCGCCAGAAATTCCAGCTCCAATAATTATTACATCATACATAGTATAGCCTCCTAAGTATATAAAAAAAGAGAAAAATAGTAGATTTCTCTTCTTTTCTCTCTTCTCTTTGAGTATTCATTAACTTACAATAATTTTATCATTAATACGGATATTAGTCAAACTATATTAACAATTTTAAAATCGTAAAAGTGTTTGAATGTTTGTGTGATTTCTGCTTTATAATAGAATTATATATAGTTCTTATTTTGAAAAATAGTGAATTTACAATAATTGTTGCACAAACTTTTATTTTATGTAATAATAATACTTGCAAGCACTTACATGTTTCATACAAGTTAATAGGCAAAGATATTAGAGAAGCCAAAAGGGACAAATATGGGCAATGTCATTCAGTTAAGAATAATAAATAGCAAGAAAAGAATAAAACAAGATAATTCGAAAGAATTTTCTTGTTTTTTTAATACTATTACACGAGAAAAGACCGAATATATCTAATTCGGTAGAATATATTTAGAAAGTGAAGTAATTATGATACTCTATAAATGAAGCTAGTAAATTTCTTTGGTTTGAGATTTCGTTTAAAGGATCGGTTATCCCTAATGATGGATAAATGTCTTTTTAATAAAGCTTCAACATTGATTAAGATAGTATTAAAGAATCTCAAGTATTTTCGACATATTTGAACCGCTCTAGTGAAGTTAATTTTATAATTGTGTTTGGTAGATCGATTAATTAAAATAGCGTTCTGGACGATAGATTCGCAGAAATTGTGCAAAGTGAGACGTGCAAAGATTTCTTGAATAATACTGTCTTTTTTCTTTGCATGGAAATTACTAAGACCAACTGCGTATTTTAACTGTCTAAAGGAAGTTTCAATCCCCCACCTAAGTTTATACAGATATTTAATATCATCAGAAGTAAACTCATCTGGCAAATTCGTGATAATACATTGATACTTATCTCCGTCATAGCGGATTCTAACAACACGAAATGAAAGAGAATAAGCGGGGGTATCCTTATTAGAGAAATCAAACCTAGAACAAGATGGAGAAAACCGATAGTTAGGTAACGCTTTTAGTTTGTTTTTTTGAAAATTAGAAATATTAACAGTAAGAGTCTTATCAAACTCTCCTTTAGGTAGCGTAAAGCCAGATAAAATCCCATTACTAGTAATATCTTTAACTCTAACAACATATCGCAGGTTCGCCTCCTCAAGATGAGCAAGAACATTATAACTTTCATATCCTCTATCGGCGATAACAATAGAGGGATTTGAAATATTGGGAATCATACTAATTAGAGCTCCACGTTCATCTTTATGATTAACACCTTGAAGAACAACATCAGTATAGACGTTATTTAATAAATCATACATAGCTGATATTTCCATCTCGTTGTATCCCTTTTTATTGTCACCTTGATTTATATATGTCTCCAAGTCCTCAGGATTTCTACATATATTCAATGAAGACCCATCAACAGATAAAAGGTGATACCCTTTATGTGTTTTATATCTAGGTAACGCATTGGTAAATTCGTAAAAAACATGTGAAAAAGCCTCGGGTAAAACCTTATGCCTCGCTTGAACAAAAGCCGATTTACAAGGCATACTGTCACTATATTCAAATAGTTCTAGCATCTCAGAACCAAGAGAACCTCCTCCCATAGTTAAAACGGAATTAAAAGTAGGTAAAAATCCAAGTTTTCTAGTGCGTGTAAAATCGGTCTTCGGATTTCTAACAAACTCCGAAGACATCGAAACATCTACAATAATATTGTCGAGTTTCGATTTTAAATATTTATGATATTTCATAGAATAACCTCCAAAAAGTATTTACATTTCAAGGGCTACGCCGCAAATTTTAGTGACTTTGTCAAGTCTTTTTTTGATATTTTATCAAAAAAAGCTAGTTTTTCTCCAAAATAAAAAAGACCCCCTCACAACATGTGTGAGAAGATCTCTTAGTTTTTCTTAACTGAATGACATTGCAAATATGGGTCTTTTTTTGCTTTTTTTATATAAAAAAAATAGAGAGAAAGAGGAGAGTTTATGTTTAAAAAACTATTAAAACCGTTAAATTTGTTAATCGTATCATTAGTAATTATATTGGTAGCAAGTTTATCAGCAAGTCTTGTACAAAATTCATTCTTTTCAGTTAAAGTATCAAATATAAGTTTTGAAACTGATAATGGTGAATTGGCTGGATTACTTTATTTGCCAAGAGGGGTAGACGCAGATAGTCCTGCACCAGCAATAATCACAACACATGGTTACTTGAACAATAAAGAAATGCAAGAAATTGCAGCAATTGAATTATCTAGACGTGGTTATGTTGTTCTAGCATTCGACATGTATGATCATGGTGATTCTGTTTGGGATACACCAGCAGCATTTAGTTTCTTTAATGCCGCAGTTTATGATGCAGTACAATATATGTACGATCAAGACTATGTATTAAAAGATGCAAGTGGTAATGGTATGATTGGTGTCAGTGGACATTCAATGGGTGGTTTCTCAGCTGAAGCTGCAGTTGTTTATGATGAAATTGATTTCGCAAGTACTGGAATTCGTAAAATAGCTACTATGTTAGCACTTGGTTCTGACTTCCGTTATATTTGGATTCATCCAGATCCTATTTCTATGATGGGTCCAAGAACTACAGGGATAGTTGCTGCTCATTATGATCAATTTTTCTTTGATAACGTTACTCCTGGAGCAGATGGTTCAGTACGTTATAAAGACTTTGTAAAAGATCCTGTTGGATTACAATTCCTAGGGCGCACTGCTGAAGGAACAGCAGAAGCTGGCGTGTTCTATGCAGAAGGCGGAGGAAATCGTGTAATTTATACTCCCGATGAAACTCATCCACAAAACACGTGGTCTTTAGAAACAGGTAGAGACACATTTGAATTCTTTAATAAAGCTTTCAGTATCCAACTTACAAAAGCTGGATTAGGAGATTTAGAATCACATGGTATTAATGTAAGTGCTACTGGACAATCTTGGTGGTTAAAAGAAGCATTTACACTTGTTGCAATAATTGGATTAGTTATGTTCATGATTGCATTATTCCCAATTCTTTCTGGTTTACCTGTATTTAATAAAGTAAATATGAAATTAGAAGAAGCTACTGGTTTCAAAGTAAGGGCAAAAGAAAAAAACATTGTTAAAGTTGTAGTTGTTATTTTAGCAACATTAGTTAGTGCAAACTATCTTAAACCATTTATGGATCGTTCACTTGAACTTGTAGATTTAGCTAAGATAATTCAAAACCTTACTGTAGTTACAATATTAGTTGTCGTGCTTATATGGATCGGTGCTATTATAGTTAAAGGTGCAAAAGGCGGAGAAAATCCAGTAATGGATAAAATAGCTGGCCAAGCAACTTTATACGGTGGAGTAATCGTTTTAATTTCTGTTTGTTATAGATGGTTCTTAATCAACACTCAATTATATACAAACCTCGTTAAATGGGGAGCTCCTTCAACAAACACAATCATCTATTGGGCAATGGCAAGTGCAGGATTAATTTTATTAGTTACAGTAATTACATCATTATACTTTAATCAAGGTGAAGATGTTAAAAATCCGTTTGGATTAAACACTACTCCTATTCAACTTGCAGCAAGTTTATTAAATGCTGTGGTTATGGTTATTGTAGTACTATTTGTAGTTGCATTAACAGGATGGGTATTTAAAACAGACTTCCGTTTCTATACATTTGCAATTCAAATCTTCAACTGGCCACAATTGGCAGAAGCAATAAAATATATTCCAGGATTCTTCGTTTACTACCTTGCAGCTGGAATTCTTGTATTTGCAAATACAAGAAACATAAAAAGAGGTTGGTTAGGCGATATCTATGCAGCATTCTTATTAGCTGGACCAATCGTTTTATTCTTAATGTATAATTATAGAACATTATACAATACTGGTGTTGCAGCGTTCCCTACATTCTCATTAAGTGCAATTCTTGTAGTTGGATTAGTTGCAGTATTAAGTATCGCAGGAATCATTTTGAGAAGATTCTCACTAAAAACAGGAAATATCTGGACAGGTGTATTCTTTACAGCAATATTCTTTACAATTATTACATTAGCTAATACAATCATTTATCAACTAGTAGCGTAGTAGCTAAAAACTGTTATTATTAATTAGCGTGTGATTCCCTAAAAGGAGTCACACGTTTTTTTATTACACAGGTGAGACATTGTTTCATTATATAATCATAATTTCATTAGGGGAAGGATAGGATAAATCTTCTCCTTCTAAAAATCTCTAACTGGATAAAACAATGATAGGAAAATAAAAAAAATATAATTTTCATTATATTTTTTTTTGCACTTTCATTATTAATGAAGTGCTGAAAATAGAGGGAAACTATTAGTTTATTTGACAGCGCCAGTAAGCCCGGCGACAAAATGTTTTTGTAGTGCAAAGAATACAAGTATTGAAGGTAATGTAGCAATAACTATTGCTAGCAATACCACACCATAATTCGGTGTATATGAACTACTTAATATACTAATTTTAAGTGGTAAAGTTTGCTTATCATTTGATGACAGTGTAATTAATGGCCACAAGAAGTTATTCCAACTTATCATAAATGTTAAGATGGCTGCTGCAGCATATGCTGGTTTCATAGCAGGAACTACTATACTCCTGAATATTCTAAATTCATTTGCTCCATCAATTCTAGCAGACTGAATAATTTCTCTAGGGAATTTTTTCAAACTCTGCTTGAAGAAGAATATTAAGAATACCGTGGCAATTGCTGGTACAATAAGCGAAGCGATTGAATTAGACAAATCTAAGAAAATTATCACTTTATATAACGGGATCATTAGTGCTGCAAATGGCACCATCATAGTAAGTAGTAATACTCCGAAAATTTTATTTTTCACTTTTGATGAGTATATTTCAAATCCATATGCAGCAAGAGATGAAATGAATAATGCAAGAACTGTAGTAAGCACCGCTGCAACAACTGAATTGCTAAATGCTTGCATGTAATCACTCTGCTCAAATAATACTTTTAAATTTTCAGAAAAATTGTTTCCAAATTTAATTACTCCTGAACTAACTTCACTTGAAGTCATTGTTGCTCCAAAGAACATCCATAAGAATGGAAACACACAGAAAAATGATACAATGCCTAAGAATAAATATGCAGGTAATCTTTTTAATGATTTAAAAAAATTGAAAATTGTTTTTTTGATTGGACTCATATTATTTATCCTCCTTTGCAATTCTAAATTGGATAATTGTCAATAAGGCAGCAAATATCATTATTACATAAGCAATCATGGCTGCATATCCAAAGTTAGGTGTATAAACAAACGAAAGATTATAAACATATTGAGATAATGTCATTGTGGTAACAGTTGTACCACTACCTCTAATTATGTTGAACGGTTCATCAAATAGTTGTAAGGTACCAATTGTTGACATGACTGTTGTAAAAAGGATAATCGGTTTAAGTAGTGGGACAGTAATTTTAAAGAATTGTTGACGTTTTGTTGCACCATCTATTATAGATGCTTCAAATATTTCTTTGTCTATTCCTTGTAATCCAGATAGATAGAAAATCATATTATATCCAGTCCATCTCCATAATAAAGCGATAATTATTGTTACTCTCTGCCAAGTAGGATGAGTTAACCACCCTACTGCTCCTATGCCAACAAAATCCAATGCTGTATTGACAATTCCATCTGGAGCTAACATCATTTTAAATAACACCGAGTATGCTACTAAAGAAGTAACAGCTGGTAAGAATATTGCTGTTCTGAATACTCCTCGGAACTTAAGCTTAGGGTTATTTAAAATAACAGCAAAAATCAATGCTAAAGTAAGCATGATTGGTACTTGAATCAAGAAGAATATAAAAGTATTTATTAAAACTTGTCTCAATTGAACATCAGCAAATAGTTTTGCTAAATTTCCAGTAAAGTCTTGTTCACAGACAATACCTCTACAAGATTGTGTAACCAAAAACAATGAATAAAGAATTGGTATAATAACAAATACAGTTATAAACGCCAATGCTGGAATAATGAATATCCAGCCAATTACTCCATTCCTTTTCTTGCATGACAAGTTTTTAAATTTTTTCAGCATGTTTGGTTCTCCTTATGTAAATATTAAGGTGGCAATTATTTTGCCACCTTAATTTACTTATAATTTATAAATTATTGAACTTTTGCTCTTGCAGCAGTTTCTGCTTCAGTTAAAAATTCTGTTAAAGTTTTAGTTCCATCTAAATAACCAGGCATAGCGTTAATAAGCGCTTCATCTGCTTCATATGTGTATTGTCCATAATCAATAGTTGGAATTAATGCAGCCCATGAAGCGAAATCGTCCCATACTTTTGCATTAGAGAAGAATGAATCATTAGCTTGATAAGCAGTACTTGATTTAGCAGCTAATAAAGATCCCATTGCTCCATTATTTGTTAATATTTGATCATAGAATCCATCTTGGTTTTCTTGATAAATAGCTTTAAGGAAATCAACTGATTCATCAACATCACTATCAGCTATAACATACCAACTACTACCACCTAAGTTAGAGTAGTTAACAGCTCCAGAAATATTTGCACGAGGAGTTTTCATAACTGTCCAGTTTCCTGAATTGTCAGCATTTGATTTTACTGTACCTGTAATCCACACACCTGTAGTAACTGTAGCAGCTTCACCAGTTGAAATTGGATCTACCCAAGTACCCCAATCAGTAGCAGCTTTATAAATATCTGTAATAGTACCATTGTAATCTACTGCAGAATTATATAATTCATAATAAACTCTAGCAGCTTCTTCAATTCCAGGGTTACCTACAAAGTCGAATTCTCCATCACTGTCAGTATACCATGTTTGAGTTGAATTTAAGATAGTTCTAAATAATCCACCATCAGCAAAGTTATTTGATAAGAAAGCATCACCAGTTCTTGAAGTATATGCTTGTGCAACAGCTAAATAATCATCCCAAGTAATTTCAGCAGCAACAAATTCACTAAAAGTAGAAACACCAGCGATATTTGCAGCAGCAACATCAGCATCTATAACTAAGTCATTTCTAATGAACATTCCACTTACGCCTGAATCAAATGGTACACTATATTGTTTACCATCAAAAGTACCAATTTGTACTTTTCCTTGGATAAATTTAGTATGATCAATTGATTCACTTAAGTCTGCGAACTTACCAGGATAAGAAGCTAAATATTTAGGTGCCATATAATCTTCAATTAAAACTATATCTGGTAAATCTCCTTCTGTAGATAATGAAGTATGTAATTTAGTTTCTAAATCACCTTTTGCCATTTCTACTATTTCAATCTCAACATCTCCACCATAAATTTCTTTTGCTCTATTCATAATATCGATATTAAAATTTGGATCCCAAGCCCATATAGTAATTTTCCCATCTTGGTTTCCGTCATCCCCACCACATGCAACTAACGTGATAGTCAAAGATAAGGTAATTAAAATTAATAATAATTTTCTCATTGTATTCTCCTTAGTTTTTTTGCGCTTCAGTTGAAAACGCTTGTACTTTTATTTTAGTGAATTTTTACCAATTTGTCAATGTATTTTGAAATATATATAAAAATTAACTATTCGTTTATATAAAGGTCTTAAGAGCAATAACGCCAATATAATTAGTCAAAATAAATTTAGTAAAATTTTCATTTTTTTACTAAATTTATTAGAAAAATCGATAAAAAAACACTAGCCAAAAGGTTTTAGCCAGCGTTTTGTAATTAAATATTTCTTAAATTGTTCCTCTTTTTATTAATTTTGTTGCAACATTTATTTGAATATTTACATCTCTTCCATTTATATTTTCCATAATTAAATCAACTGCTTTTTCTCCCATAAATTCTGTTGGTATTCTTAAAGTTGTTAGGGGTGGAAATGTATATAGTGCAGTGGGAATATCGTTGAATCCTACAATTGCAATATCTTCGGGTATACTTAGTTTTAACTCATGAATAGCTTTTATTGCTCCTATAGCAATTGAATCACTTGCAGCAAAAAAAGCTTTTGGTAATAATGAGTTTTTATGTGCTTCCATAACCATTTCATATCCGCTCATAGAACTGAATTGATCTACAAAAACAAATTTTGAATTATATATATTCTTATTGTTCATATATTCTTTGAAATATGTTTCTCTTGGATCTCCATTTATTCTATCTTTGTTTTTTATTAGTTCTTTTCCACCAAGGTAACCCACTTCAGTATAGCCTTTTTCAACAACAATATAATTCATTATTTTACGCATTGATTTTTCAAAATCTATTACAATACTGTCAAAATTTTCGTCTTGAGGTGAATAATCAACAAAAACAATATTGTCTGAAATAGTTTTAAAAGTCTTTGTTTCTTCTTCCGTAAATCTACCAACCGCAATTATTCCATCAATATCTGAATTAGTATCAATTTGATACTGGTTATCTCTTTTCGGTATTTTGATTACATTAATATTATATTTATTTGAAACTCTCTCAATACCTTGCCTAATTGATAAGTAGTATGGATCATCAATTTCTTGTACAACAGTATACCAGTAAGCTAATATAATATTTAATTTGGGTTTCATTTCCCTCTTTTTTCTTCGAGGAGTTTTATATTCTAGTTCTTCGACAATTTCAAATATTCTTCTTTTCTTCTCATCAGAAATTGATAAAGTATTATCAAAATTAATAGTTCTTGAAACGGTTGTTATAGATACTTTTGCTAATGCAGCTATTTCTTTCAAAGTTGCCATAAATATCACTCCTTCTAGAAAATAATACCATAAAATATATATATTGTGAAATAATGTTTTTTTTACTAAAAATTTATTTATACTAAAATGACAGCAATATAAGGCCGTCAAACATAGAAGATGTAGCCCTAAAACCAATTAAAAAAAGCCCACAAGGGTTTATTTAATTTCTATAACACTTACGCAAGATTTCTATTTTATAGTAAATCCCCGATCGTTATTTACAAGCCATGAACCTAATTTATTATACAATCTTTTAGGTAATAAGGAATCTGATGTTATCTCTTTGTTGAATATTTCTTTGTTTTGTATATGCTCAACAACTTTTGCATCAGATAAAGAAAGAAAACCAATTGCAAATAGATCATATCCTAATTTTTCACAGTTAGTTACATCTTCAAGTGATTCAATTCTTCCTACACCGATTATTGGCATTTTATTATTGATGCGTTGTTGTATTTTTTTTATGATAGGTTCTTTATCACTTTCATCTCTCATTGAAGTCTGACCATATTTACCTAATGAAATATGTAAATAATCAATGTCTTTAGAAGATAGTTTATCAACTAAATATAAAGTATCATCAAGTGTTATACCAGGGTCTTCTAATTCTTCAGGACTAAAGCGATACCCAATAATAAATTCTTTAGAAGCGAATTCTCTTTTTATGTTTATAACTCGATCAACAAGTTCTATTATAAATCGCAGTCTTTTTTCTCTACTTCCTCCAAATTCATCATCACGATGATTTGAATTTGGGCTAAAGAATTGTTGAAGTAAATAGGTATTTGCTCCATGTAATTCAATACCATCAAAGCCTGCTCTTATTGCTAATTTAGTAGCGTTTGTAAAATAATCTAATACATCATATACTTCACTATTTTTAAGTTCTCTAGGAGTAGCGCAATATTCTCTGTTAGCTTTAACAGCTGAAGCACTTACGATTTCTTGATTTGAATATAAGTTTGGTTGGTTCATTCTTCCTCCATGATGTAATTGAACAACAGCTTTAGCACCTTCTTTTTTTATTGAAGTCGCTAATCTTTTCATTGAATCTAAATATCTTTCATCTCTGATTGAAATTTGGCTTTCAAATGCTTGAGCATTTTTACTTACAGCAGTAGCAGCGGTAATAACCATGCCAAACTGTTTTGCTCTTGAGTTATAGTATATTTCTTCATCGTCACTCAGCGTTAAATCATCATTGGACGAATAAGTTGTCATTGGAGCAAGCACAAATTTATTTTTCAATGTAGCCCCATTTAAAAATGTATATTCCTGAAAAGGATTATTCATAATTGTCACCTCTTTCTCTAATATTATAATATATCTAAATTTAAAAAAGTGATTTAAGACACTAATATTTTACCTTTGCAAAGTGAATATATATATTTCCTTAAAATATGTTGATAAGTGTATTGAGAAAATAAATGCCAATCACAAAAACTATAGTGAAAAAAGGTACTAGCAAAAGGAACTTCATTTTGTGTGTTTTATGATGAAATAGCTTCATACCAATAAATGAACCAAGTCCCCCGCCTATAAGTGAAAATATCAATAAAATACTTTCTCTTATTCTCCATTTATTCTTAACTGCTCTTCTTTTATCTACTCCAAACATAACCAAAGCTAATACATTAATAACAATTAAGTACACAATAAATATTTCCATATTGATCTCCTTGTTCTTGAAAATTTACATTTTTATTATCTGATTAAATTACTTGATTAGATCTCTAATATTTCTCATTTCTTTTGTTTGATCAGTATACCAATTTGAAGCAAAAACTCGATATATTTTCCAGTTTCTTGCTCTTAGATATTTCTCTTGGTGTACCATATCTCTTCTTGAATTTGTGGTTTTCACCTCATCTACATCACAAATAATTCCTAGTTTATAAGATAAGGTTTCGTTATCATATACTGCCAAGTTAATACTGTATCTACCGATACCAATAGAAGTTTTAACTGTATAGTTATTTCTCTCCAGTCTTTGTTTAATATCTTGTACTAAATCAGACAAGTTTTCTTCGTTACTATTTTTGCCTTCAGTGTGTAATTGATTCAATACTTCTCTTGCCAAGTCTGGTTTACTATTTGAGATGTAATAACAATATCGCATGTAATCTTTAAGCAGTTTTGGCCCAGTGCTTTTTAAGTCTTCCACTTTTAATTCTTCTGGGAACAATGAAGAAACAAAATAGATTTTTTGTTTAGCTCTACTGATTGCGACATTTAAACGGTTTTGTCCACCATCATTATTAAGCCAACCAAATCTTCTTCTTACGAAACCATCAACATCTCTTCCGTATCCCATTGAGAAAACAATAATATCTCTTTCATCTCCTTGGACATTTTCGATATTTTTGACAAACAGACTTTTATCTTCCCCATCTTCAGTTCTATAGAGTTCTCTTTCAAATTGTTTTTGATATGTTCCTCGTTTAAATAACTCTTCATCAATTTGATTTTCAATCAAATCTCTTTGAGTACTATTAAATGTTATAATCCCGATTGTTTCATTATTTTCGCGTTCTCTAAAGATTTTACGTAACAGTTTGATAACTGCTTTTGCTTCTTTAATATTTCTTCGATTATCGAATACTCCATCTTTAACATAGATATATTCTATAGGTGGGGTTTTACTTTGAATTTGATTTGGTGAAACAATCAATTTTCCCTCATAAAATGCATAATTTGAAAAAGCAATCAATTCCTCATAAACAGAACGATAATGATAATTTAGGATTGTTTCATTGTATTTATAGCGCGCTAAATCTAGTAAGCTTTTTGCATCCATTGAAATATCTTTTAATCCTTCTTCTTCAAATAGTTCATCTTCATCTTCTAAACGGCCAATACCAAGTGACGATGGTCTTAACTGTTTTGTATCTCCTGCAATCACAACTTTTTTGGCACGATAAATTGCTGGGATCCCTTTTTCAACATACATCTGCGATGCTTCATCAAAGATTACTAAATCAAACATTCCATAAACCAACGGGACAATTGCACTTACTACTTCAGGTGTCATCATCCAAACTCTGATATTATTCATTAGTTCAAGTTGATATTTACTTATAAACGCTTTTATACTCAATTTACGATTACTATCAAGCATTCTTTTAATATCCATAATCCTCTTTGTATTCGAAAAATTAAGAGCATGTTTGAATAATTCCATCTCAAAAGATTCAATCGTTACTAGTTTCTTTTCTTCTATTAAATTGTTTAATTCATCAACTTTTGCTTGATATTTTTCTAAGATATACAGATATTTTTGATTTTTAGTTTTGAAGTCCTCTAGATACCCTGTGAAAAAAGCATCAAAAAGATAGTGACGTTGTTTTGCGATATCAGGGATATCTTTTAATAAAGGATGGTGAAGAAGCATGTTAAGGAACTTAACTTCATTATCCGTGAGTTTTATATGTTTGGTTTTTAATTTGTCGAGTTTTTTGATGTTTTCATTAACATAGTGATGTAATTTCCCATCTGATAATAGCATTTTAAAGTATTTCCTGTTAAGTGATTTTTTCTTCGTTAAAAACAAAATTCTTTTTCCATTGCTCTCTAAAAATAATCTTTTTATAGATCTTTTTTTCCAGAACCATGATTTATTGTATTTATCAATATACTCTAAAAAGTCTGTATTAAATTGTTCAAATTCAATACGATTACTCCTATTAATTTTTGTTTCAAGTTTTAATAATAATGGATAATCGTGACTTATTGTTTCAAATGCCAAATAGTCATTTAGATGATTATATTTGTCAAATGTTTTTTCAATAGAGTCCAATTCTTTAAATACTATTTTCGTAAAAATACTTTTAAATAACTGATGAATTTTCTTTGGACTAAGCTTGTTAATGACATCTTTATCTTTTACATATCTACTATATAATTTATGAACCGGAACATCTTGAATCCTTTGGTTATAAAGTAAGTCAATTGATTTATCAAGTGTCTTTAAGATTTCTTTTATATCCTCTTCCAATTCGTACACATCGTTATTTATTGTTCTTTGTGGTGGAGTTGGATCTATAAATTCTTTTAGTTTACGGTAAAAATCTTGCTTGTTTTCTGAATCATCGATAAATAAAGTATATTTAGAAGCATCTTTTAATCTTGAATAGATTACATCTAACGCTACTTTCTTCTCACTTACAACAAGAACATTTTCACCTTTTAAAACACTTGCAGCAATTAAACTAGTTATTGTCTGGCTCTTCCCTGTCCCTGGTGGGCCCCAGATTACAAGTTTTTGTTCTTTATTTACCAAATCAATAACTTTCTCCTGAGCATAATTCATATCATTGATATATGATAATCTTTTTTCATCCACAGGATCATTAGCGATTTTAAAATTAACATCTTTTTCTGCAGAATATAGATTTGTTTCTTCTATTAGTCCACTTAAAAGATCGTTATATTTGCTTGAATCTAGGATTGAACTCATATCTTTTTGAATCATTGATGAATATAGCTTATACTTTCCGACTGTGATATATTCCTTTACTTCAAAAACACCTTTTCTATGATGTTTTGTGAACTGATCTTTTTGTTCGTTTTTATAAGAGATGTATTTGAAATTAGTTTTTGTATCCTTGATATTTACTCCATTGCTCTTGTAATATGGGATAACAATATCACGCAAAGTACTTTGACTAAATGAAGGAATATATGGCGTGTTTGAATTTATATCATTTTTTTCCATTTTTGAGGTGATTAGTAATAAATCGCGATTAAAAATGATATCTTTATTTTTGTCTTTTTTAATGCTATATTCTCTTTTGTTTCTAGTTAATTTAACAGGAAAATAAAGTAAGGGTGCTTTAATTGCGAAATTATCTTGTTTAAAAACACCTTCAATATATGGGTAGGCAATATATAAATCGTACGAACCTGTTTCTTTTTCGCTCATGTTAGTTTCTCTATATAAAGTCGTGATATGGCTCTCTAGTTTATCGCCATTCAAAGATGATTGAAATTGTAATTTCAATGTTGTAATTCGTTTATTTGTCAAAAAATTGATTAATTCTAAATTGTCATCTAACAAAGATAAATCAAAACTGTTTTTCTTAGTTATCTTCCCCATATATAAATTGGGGTTTCTTCTAGAAATATTTGTTAGACGATCTTTATAGTGGTCCAGTACTTTAAAGGCACTTTTAGATACTAAAACTTCCTTCACAGACTCATTTTGGTGTTTAAGAATCACCTGTAAAAAACGAGTTGCATAGTCATCCATAAAGACTTTTCCAACACCAGAAATAGCTAAAAAGTCACTTATTTTAAGTGGCGTTTTCTTTGATATCTCTTCTAGAACCTTATCTGAACAAACAGTTGGTATTTTACCTGTTCGCTGATTCTCTTCTTCTTTGATTTGATCTCTTAATAAATCAAGAGATTCTAATAATCTGTTTTTTCTAAGTGCCATGACTTCACCTCAATTGGATGCTATAAATAGTTTATCATTATTGTCATAAAAAGCATACTAGATATTTTAGTATCTAATCAGTTTCATTTTTATCTTTCAATCCCTTAAGAAATCTTTTTACATTATGAAGAAGCGAACTTGAGCTATGTGGGTATTTTAGATAAAAGCGTCTTATACTTCTAGTGTTAGAAATGTAATTTTGAATTTGTTCTAACTCGAAAAGCACTTGTTTTGATACACTTGTTTCTGATATTTTCTTATATCTATTTAAAAGCATTTGTTTTGTTTCAATGATTGATTCCTGTAAATTGCCTTTGTGTTCAGCAAATGCAATTTTTACATCAAGAACTCTTTCATCCAACTTATCTCCAAGTTCTTTACCAAGGCGTTGAATTGTTTCCATAATTTTTTTAACTCTAAATAAATCTCTCAATGTGAATGCTGAATCAATAGTGAAAATTACATAAAATACACTTAGTAATATTATCATATAGTTTGATGATATTGAGTTGTACAAAGAATCAAATGGTGTCCAAACAAATTCTAAAAGGATGTATCCACCAATTCCAAAAAACGCAGTTACAGATAAACTAATCCTTCCTTGAAGATTAAATTTATGAGTACTATAATCCCACCATCTTGTATGGAAAATCTTTTCTAATAGATAACTAGTCACGAATTCCCATGTCGCTGTAATAAGCGCTATGCTAATAATCTTAATCATAACTCCAATGATTCCATCAACTTCATTAAATAAACCAACAAAATAATGAGCAGTTACAATCGCACATCCATAAATAGGAATATATGGTCCATGCAAGAACCCTCTATTCACAAACTTTTTTGTATGAATAGAAACCCATGGTGTTTCCCAAAGCCATCCAACAATCGCAAATATCATAAAGAAATACAAAACATCCATAAATTCACCTTCTATTATTTTCTGAATTAATCCATAAAAAAATCAATTTTTTCTTTATATAACAATAATATAACTGTCTGTGATATTATTGTTAAATTAGTAAGATGTTAATTTTTATTATTTTCATATAGTAGAATAATCAGTTTAGTCCAGGATTCCTGACAAATAAAACTAACTTATTCTGAATAATATATCATTCGATTATATACGTGTTTAAATCCCATTTTCTCATATAGTTTTTTTGCACCTTTATTATCTAGGTCCACATGCAAAGATAATTTTCCATCTGTAATATTTACAGCTCGCTTAATTAACTCTGTCCCAATTCCTCTACCTTTATGCATCCCACTTGTTCCTATATATGCTATATGAAATGTTGGAATAAAGTTATCGAATTGTGTATTGATAATAATACACACACCCAATATTGTTTCATTTTGTTTAGCAAGCAAAATCAAGCCCTTATCTATTGCGTTATTAAGCGCTTCATTCATTTCAATCAACGGATCAGAATAATCTGCTAAGTATGTTTTTGCAATTGTTAAAATTTCTTCTTTAGAATATGTCTGAAAGTCTGTTATTTGCTCAATATCCATACGGCTTCTCGCATCATCTAAAATAATAATATGTGTCCCATTTTCAATATTTCCATCTTTTATTTGTGATAAAAATGCAGCTAATGGATAAGCGTTCTCCGTCGATACTTTAATTTGCTCAACTTGTCTCAATAATTTCTTTGCATCCTTTAATTCTTCTTCGCTTACGGTAATTATTTTACCGTGACTTTCATAGAGGGCTTGTTTAGAAGAATCAAGTAAACTCTGATTTGTATGTATATAAGAAATAATATCTCGACCAGGTGATTCCGATATTAAATCGTTTTCCGCTCTTATTCCGCAATATATCTTTGGAATTGATTTTTCTTTTTCTATCCATTCTCGTAAAAATACATTATACATACTAGTTAACGTATAGCCATGGCTATACTGTGTATTTACAGTATCAATATTTTCTTTCTTAACAATGATTTCTTTCGTTAGTTCTTCAAGTGCCATTAAAGAGATGTTGTTGTTTGTATACCCCTCTACAGCAAGATAGTAATTGTTTTCTTTTGATAGATGTTGCAAGTAATCCATTTTATTGGATTTCTTTTGTTTTCTTGCATCTAATATTGAATCAGAATCAAAGCGAGATGTTTTCCAAGTTTCATGACTAAACCTTGGAATGATTATTTTTAAATCATTTTTATG
>Ga0222628_1000118_pt1 | contig 38711 bp, 86 predicted proteins | sample AntAcemetageno95_FD_179860 | JGI IMG/M metagenome (GOLD analysis project Ga0222628, IMG submission 179860) | Saline water microbial communities from Ace Lake, Antarctica - #95 | ecosystem: Environmental > Aquatic > Non-marine Saline and Alkaline > Saline | place: Antarctica: Ace Lake | collected...
ATAGTAAGTTATTTTTTAAGGTTAGGGTATAATTGTTTTAAAATATTGTGAGTAGCTTCATTGATTTTGTTAACCAATTCTTTCTTTGGTACTTTCTTGTAACCAAATTGCATTTGAAATTCAAATACTCCCATTTTGTTATCTGAATCGAAATATACATCGATACTTAACCATGGGCTTCTTAAATAGCTACACATCTTTTGGCCAAGTTCTTTCATTGCTTTCCAATCGTCTGGTTGCATATCAGTCTCTGACATTCTTTTACCTTCACCTGTTACTGATGCATTAGCTTGCCATTTCTCTCCTTTTGGACATTTTCTTTCAATGATAATAGGGTCAGAACCGTAAAAAGCAATTAATCTATACTCTGCTCTGCGAGGTATATATTTCTCAATATGATAGTCTTCTTCTTTAAGAATATTAACAATGTAGTTCTTCTCATCAACATGCCTGAAGATATCACTACCTGTTTGATAATCTGCAACTATCTTATCAGCCATATCTTCAACAGAACCTGTGTCATGTTGGACCATATCTATAATGTCATAGAATGTATTTCTATTCACGATTATTTGACCCAATCCTCTTGCACCATTCTCCGCTTTAAGTACTAATTTATCGTGGTCATCGTATTCATTTAGAAGCACTTGCATGATATCATTGCGGTCATCATTTGTACCATTGAGAATTGACTTGTAAATCTCTGGGTGATTGATATCAAGTGCATCCAAGATTGTCATCTGTTTAAATTTAGAGTAACGAGATGTCCCGATAACAGGATAACCGTGTTCAATTAATTGTTTAGAATTAACGCCATTAATTTCATAGTCAAATTGCAACAGAACGTCGAAATTTGTTTTGAACTTTTTACCTTGATACGCTAAGTGAGGGTAACATACATTGAAATCTTTCTCCAAGAAAGATACTGCATTCATTATATTTGGGCATCCAATTGTAATCATTTATTCTGCTTGTTTAAAGTTAAATTCTAATTTCTTTTCATCAACATCTAGTTTACATGTTTGATTACTTTCGCCATATCTATTCTTAAGAACACTTAAGTAAATTGACTTTTCAGTATTGGGTTTTACTCTGTTCTTTTTATTTCTAAAGATATTGAATAACCATTGCCAGAAAGAAATCTTATCACTTGTTTTAACAGACTTAATTCCGTATACAGTATCACATATATGCATCGCTCCTGCTGAATGTCTAATGTCTTCTATATTGATTGGGCCGTTGATATAATTCTTAGCGGCATGTGTTGTAAATAGACAAGCAATGTCAGCTGACTTCAACATACAAGTTATATCTTCTAAAAAGCTTTTCATTCCAATATAATCGCTTATAAGAAGGTTAATGTCTTCAATGATAACAAGTTTCACATTAGCAATCTTATTGATATCAATTTCAACTTGTTTTCTTAAAGCAGTGAGATTAAGTGATGGTAACGTTCTGAAGAACGGTTTTGCTTTACCTAATCTTATTCCACTATCTAAAAGTCTTTGTTGAATATGACTTGTATTGTTTTCAATTGAATAGTACATAACATTGTAACCTGCTTCAACATATTTTTTTATTGTAGAGAGACAATATATTGTCTTATATTCTCCAACAGGTGCAATTATGTTTCGTACTTCACCTTTTTCTAATCCTAATCTTGCGTTCATTATTCTTTATCTTTTAATGGGCATTCCTTTGGAATGAACTCAGTTGCTTTATCATTCCAATCTACATATCTTCTGACAGGTTCTTTTGGACCATCAGGATGTTTACAAAGCCATTTATCACAGTACTCAAATGAGTCTGCAGTATAATCACGTTCTGATGAGTGATTTGGACATGCTGTACAGATTTTAATTTCAATGCTCTTAGCCATAATTATTTGTTTTTATTGTATTTTCATCTACCGTTAATTCTAATCTCTTTGCTAATAAAGGTGTACATAGATGATGTGACTTATCTATGAAACAATATTTAGGTGTAATAGAAATCTTAGTTTGCAAACTATCAAGGTTATGCATGCTATGAGCGCCTTTATATATAGACTCTTGGTTTTGTCCAACATAATTCTCAGTAAATGAATTAAAGAGTATTACAGGATTTTCAAATTCAGAATTTCTCATATCATATATGATTTTTCTAGCAATTTGTTGGCCTAACTCTCATTATAAATGTATGTTTCGACGCGTCTTCATCATGGTCACCGTCATATCTAGTAACCACGAACATCTTATCAAGGTTAATTGTAGTACCTTTAATTATTATAGCTCTCATTATACTTTTACTTCAGGGAAATTATCTAAATTACAAGGGTCGTAATTCTTACGTCTCTCATCTTTAAGCTCTTCTAACTTAATTACTTTACAAGGTAATGCATTTCTGATGATTGTGAGTGCATCTAAAGTTTGTTCTTCATCTGCAAAATGCCATTTACCTACTGACTTATCTTCTCTATTATAAAATTCAATACAATGATTTACACTATTGCCTTCTGTTTTATATGTTCTGAATACACTTCCGATATCTTCAATTCTGAAAATAATACTCTGCTTCTCCATGTGGAGAAATTCTGCTTTAGGTTCTGTAAGTTGTTCCATTTAGTTTTTGTCTTTAGTTTGGACAAACAAATCATTGAAATAACAAAATGGGCCTCACATTAATTTAAAGATTAATGTTAAAAACCACATAAATCCTTCCCATTCAAATTTACTCCAATAAGTAGAATTTCGAATTAGTAATCTTATTGTTGATGTTAATCCCATAAGTGGCCACAGTATACACATAAACCACATGCTTATTGTTTGAATTGTTTCCATATTATTCTTTATTCTTTCTTTCTTTATATTCTTTTCTTGCTTTGAAAATTTTATCCAACATTTCAGTATTCCTTTTATTACTACCTTCTGGTATAATATCAATCTTCTCCATTATATGCGGATATAAGCCCATATAAGCCATCTCATCTGGTATACATGTTTGAACTCCTTGAGCTTCTTTATCGCCATAGCATGCTGCAGCACATACTTGTCGTATTGCTTCAGAATGAAGGTGCGTGTTAGGTAGTTTCATTGTAGCTTCTACTGAGCCACATGACATTTGTCTCACTATATCTTTTGCTTCTGTTAAATCCATTTAATAATTTTTTGAGAACCCATCTGATTCAGGTTCAGGTTTTGGTATTTGATAATTTCTATACTTTTGTTCTTCTCTATCAATTTCATGTTGGAAATTAGTTCGAGTTTGCCTTGAGTTATCAAAAATTATGAATATTGAAAAAGCTTGGAACCATAATGTACTAAGAGCTGCAATAGCTATAGTTATGGGCTCTTTAATAATGTTCTGTAAGATTAAACTTCCCACCCAAACTATTAAAGTTGGTATGAGTATTCTAACCCTACGCTTCTGTGGCATATCCCAAGGTAGCTTCATTATACTTTTACTTCAGGGAACTGTGACAAATCAGTTGGGTCAATAAACTTGCGTTTCTTTTCTAAATGTTCCAAAGCTTCTTCTGCTTCAACACCTTTTCTTTCTTCAGCAATTTCTTCTACTGCAGCTTCAAGTTCAGTCTCATCAGTATAGACTGAATGTAATTGGTCAAACATACATCGCATTACTGCATCTCTCATTGTTTTATTTGCACCAAATTCCCAAGTATCAGAATACCCACCTTTAGTTCCATATGCAATATAAATTTTATAATCGCCTTCTTTTCCAGTTGGTATTATCTTTCTTACCCAAGTCAAATTAATCATCCCAAATTCAGGATAATCTTTGACATAATAAAGTTTATCTTCTGTCATATTTTAATTATAATCGCCGCCGTACTTAGTGGCTAAGTTAACAATGTATTTTGAGTGAGCTATGTTCTTATTATTTGCATAACCTATACTCATGTGTAAGCCGAAGAATGGTCTTCCTAAACCTACTTCTGCTCTAATTTCGTGTATTAAATCTCTACTTTCTTGTGGAATTATAAACCACCAGTGTTCACCATCTGAACGAACATCTGGGTCTAAAACAACCTCAATTTCTTTACCATCCCATTTCTTAGCTAACTGTTTCCATTTCAGTTCACATATGCCGTCATGTTCAGTCATAAGGCCTTGTTTCATGTCATTCAATGAATCGTTTATAAAACTAACGTGAGCTCCTCTAAGTGGTCTATTCAGCTTAAGGTTATATCTTTTCTCAATGAACCATGAGAAGTATTCCGACACATCCCCTTCGAACATAATGAGTGCCATCTTTTTCCAAGATGCTTGCCCTTTATGTTTCTTAGTTAAATCCGCAGGATTAAATAATATTTTACCTTTTAATTTTATCATTCTTCGTCTAAGCTTAATATTTTTTTAGCTTTTTCTTTGCCAATTAATGTAATGATTGTTCTCCAAAAGTAGAAATCGTTATCAGCGAGCTTTTTAATTAATCTAAAGATTGGAAGTGTTTCACTTTCTAAACCTTTAAGAACATTTGTTCCGCCATAATAAACTAATAACCTTTTACTCTTTGATACTAATCTTGGGTTATCTTCAAGTAAGTCATCATAATTTGTAACGTTTTCAAATATTTCTATTGAATCAGGTACGATTAAAGATAGGATTAACTTGTAAAGGTTTCCACCTATTGCCATATTAGTAAAGTGATAGCCCTTTGTAAGACTTTCAATTCTTGCAGTCCTGTTAATTACAGGGCCTAGATATGTGTTTATACTGATACCTCTCTTACTTGTATCAATTTTTTTAATGAAACCTGAATCAGCTCCAATTCCAAATGACAATTTTACACCTGCATCTTTGCTAAATTTACCACATATTTCAGTAAGTACTCTATTCATTGAAAGAGCATAAGCATAACCTTCAAATGCATGATTTTCACCCATAAAAATGGTAATAATGCCATCACCTGTAGTACTTACATAAACATCTTCAGTGCTAATTTCTTTTGCAAGAAGCATGTGATGTTCATAATAGTCTTCCATAAAATCCATGAAAATATCACTACCTCTATCTTCAAAGAGGATAGAAAGTCCAGTGAAATTTCTGATGTCTGTTACTACAACAGTTGAATCTATTTTTGTCATATTCAAATCTAATTAAATTATTCGCAAATTAAAAGCTTTAGTTTCTCTTTTTAGCTAATTTGTCAGCTTTAGTGTTTCCATATACTCCGCAGTGTGCTTTGATATGTGATAATGTAATTTTAAGATTGTTAGTTTTTTCAATACCTTCGATTTGGTGTTTTAAAGATTTGGTATAACCTGTAAACATCGGGTGTTCTACTAAACCGTGATAGCATTCTACGACATTTAAACTGTCAGTATAAATTCTAATCTCTTCGATACTTTCTCTCTTATTTGTTTGTTTAATAGTCCATCTAATACCTTCAACGATAGCATGTAATTCAAATAAAGTGAGGTTACCTTTGATTTTGTGTTGATATTTTTGCTTGATTTTATTTGTGATATGAGCGAATTGTACTCTTTGACCATGTTGGTATTCTTTTTCATCATCAGCGTAGTCAATCATGAACATTCCTATTCCGAAATGTTTAGGTGCTTTGTGCTGTGCGTAAGATGCGTCTGTATAAAGGTCTATTGATGTCATATCGTTTTCTTTTAATTACAAGACTAAAGTATCAATAAAACTTCAGGAACCAAAGTATTCCTCAGATTAAACGCAATAAACTTTCTATTCTACTTCTGGTAAGTTGAATATATCTATCTTAATTTCAGCTCTTGGTTTAAACTTTTCTGACAAATCGCTATGTGTTAAATAGTAATCGTCTATAATTCCCATTTCATCTAATTTCCAGAAGCAGTCTGCAGTTGCATGAACATCTGCAGTAGCGTCGTGAGCATTTTCAAATTCAGAACCAAAAATCTTTACGTACATTTCTTGTAACTTAGGGAATTTAATTCCACCTTTTTTATTAAGAGCTTTAACGTGTAAGCGAGAAGCGTGCATTGTATCTCTAAAGCGAGTGCCATAAAGTACTTCATCATAATGATAACCAAATAAATACCTGTACATCTCTGCTGCAACTACTTTACGGTCAAATCTGATATTATGACCTACAACATAGTCTGCTCTCCACAAAGCTTTCATAAATTCGTTTAGAACTACTTTGATAGGTACACCTTCTTTTTCAGCTTGTTCATCAGATATTCCGTGGACATAATCTGTAAGTCTTTGTGGGATAGTCCAGCCATCAGGTTTGATTATGAATGATTCTTCTTCAACAACATTCTTCTCTTCATCTTGAAGAACCCATGTAATTGAAACTAATCGAGGCCAGTTATCAACATCAACATGAGATAGTGATGCGTTTTTAGGTAGACCATTTGTTTCTGTGTCATAAAATAAATACATGATTCTAAGTTTTATTGTTTGGTACTAAAGTAATAATTAATTTTCAGGTTCCAAAGTATTCCACAGTTTATTTCGTTTTATCAATGTGAACTACAATATGGGCCTCAGAGTTTTTAGGGATATCAATATTTCTAAATAGTTTCTTGATAACCTTTTCAGGTACCTGAGCTTCTCTTTGTTTGTTCTGTTCGAGGATTTTATCAAACGTATTATGAATATAATGAATATGTATGCGATAGTTATATTGAGTGAATAAAGAAATCAAACCATCTCTAATTAACTTAGATGTGTTTGTAGCATTCCAAGTAAAGGTTGCACCTTCTCTCATAAACACTTTAGCTTTCTCTTTAGCTGCTTGAATAACTTTACCTTGATTACCGGTCGGTTTGATTTTAAGTTCAGCTCTAATATCATCTAAGCTGACTATAGGCCATATTGATAAGTTCTCTTTAATGTAAGTATCTTTTCCTGTACCTGGTAATCCAACCATTAGATAAACATGACCTTTACTATCATCGTAAGCTTGGTCAGTATGGTGATAATTGTGTTTAACTAAGTAACCAAATTTATTGTAGTCATTGTAGAATTTATAATCTAAATGGAGACAGTTTAATTCTTCAGCTAACATCATGAAATATTCAACCTTCTCGAGCATTTCAGGTACATCTTTAGCAGTTCTACCTTTGATATCATATGTAGATAGCTTCCAAAGTAACCAAATATGACAATCTTGACTCAATTTAATAACTTCATATTCAGCATCTCTTGTTGACTTTTCAGATACCCAAGGTGGCTTACCATGAAATAAAACAAGATTTGCAATTTCAAGCATGTCATCGTATTCAATATCACCAGCTGCTAATGCCTTATCTAGTAATTCTAATGCAATATGATAGCCAATTCTTGAATGTCCATGTGAACGAATATGACCATCAATCTTTTCAGAACAATAAGGTTTCCCTATGTCATGAAATATGATAGCGTAAGCCATTATCTTTCTTGCCTTCGGTGTATATAAATCCCATTCATTATAAAATTCTTCCAGGACAAGTTTAGTATGAATCCAAACATCTCCTTCTGGATGATATGTCTTGTCTTGTTGACAACCTTTCATCGCATGAAAATAAGGTATAATTTCAGGAATTACGGTCTGTATATGTTTTATAAAATCTATCATGATAATGTTATTAGTCCTTCTCGTACTCTATCTTCGAATATTTGAGGGAATTTGTCATGTTGTAATCTTTCTAATTCGTGATGTAAATATGCTCTGTGCCAGTTCTTAGCCCAGTGTTCTCCAGTCTTAACATGTTTTGCTCTTACATATTTGTATACGGAGTTATAGAACATGTCATTTGGAAATTCATCTTTGATTCTTATTACTATACCTTCTTTAGGTGTAGTCCAGTACTTACTATCATTTAGTTCTGATGGTTGACTCATAAATAAATCAATATTATCTACTAATTCTTCGTATGTTAATCCATCACACTTCATTAATACTGGGGCCATCTGAAAGTCAAATAGTTCTGCAAAGTATTCAGTTTCTTCCCAACTTAAAAATACATCGTGCTTCATATTCCTCATTCCAAATACATAGAAGTGTTCTTGTAAGCCAGAGTAAACGATCGAATGTTCTCCGTACATATTCTCACCGCATATTTCAAGGTCAAAGTCTTTTAAATCTCTCTTGATACTTTCCCAACGTTGCTTAAGCCACTGGGCCCAAGGATTTTTAGTAGGTTCAGTACGACTTCTTGCAAATAATCCATATTCACTCATAGAAGTATTCTCACCATCTAACTTTTCAGTAATAACGTTGCCTTGAGTAAGAACTTTATTACAAGTCTTTGCAATTCTATCATCTGAAGTTGTTCCTGGAGAATTAAGTAAGTGATAGGTACGAGGGTACTTATCTACTAACATATCAAATGGCTTATCAAATGCACCATGTTCTATTGTTTGTTTAAGCATCTTCTGAACATTATCTTTATAGAATAAGTAACCTTTTAAACGTCTACCATTCTTTAAGATAGGGTTACCCCATTTGTCATAGTCTACAACAAATTCATTTCTTGATAAGTTTTGGGGGTAAATTGCATTATCAATACCTGCTAACTGCCTTAAGTTATGTGCAGATATAAGAGTCTTTTCAGCTGCTAAGTGATGTTCAGTACATAATGATGCACCATTATCAACATAATAACCTCCGTCACTCCATAATGACCTATCGATTATATGATGTGCATCGACTGCTGGTTTGTCACAAAATAGACATGTATGATTGTCTCTTTTGAAAACTTGCTCTTTAAAATCGGTTCTATTTAATAGTATCTGTTTCATAATAGTGCTAAAGTATCAAATTTGTTTGACACCCCAAAGTTTATTTTGGTTTATATTGTTCTAAACCAGATTTGAGATATTCACTCATGACACGGGGTTCATCAGAGTTGATTGTAAAGTAAATCTTTAAATCATGTTTATCATTTCTGGTTACGAATCGAATTGTGTAGTCATATCTCCTTTTATTCTTTGATGTTAGTTTCCAGTATACATCATGACCACACTGAGATTTTTTATCTACTATCATCACAATCATATCTGCTTCAGACTTATCATGAACAGCAACTATAGTGATATTAGCAGTAGTGTCATAGGGTGTACGAACTTGCATTACTTGTGAATTGCAAGTCATTGCGAGTATTAAGAATAATATTAAAACTAAATTTCTCATTCGCTTTGAATAATTTTAAATGTACCACCTTTGAATCTACCAAAGAATCGTTGTTTTTCTTTCTTTTCAAGTTCATCAAGTAATTCCCATCTCTCATCTTTAATAAGAGTATCGTTAATCACATCAGAAAGTTTTTGGTCAAATTTTTCTAATTGAGTTTCAGGTGAGAAATGTCTACTGATGTAGTAGATGTATTCTTTCTCATACTTATCAAATTTAACGATAATTTTAGCTGACCTGCTATAAACATCATCAATCCTTACATCGACATCAATTACTGGGCCAATACCTAACTTTGTAGAGTAGAAACCATATTCAGCTTCTGCACCTTCACCCTTGTTTATCATTCTCTTTAGGACATGAACCCTTGTTGGAAGTTCAATTAATCCTAAAATAAAATCTCTATATGCTGTAATTATGTCCATTAATATTGGTTTTTAATATGATTGATAATTTCTTGTGCTTTCTCAAGTACTTCTTCTTCAGGTATATGAACTACATCATTATATGCTAATAATGCATCTAATTTAAGTGCAACTTGTTCAACTATAGAAGTTTTACCATGTACATCTTTGAACATTAAGTTAACACTCCAATCTGCAGATTGCTTTGCATGCTCTTCAGACCAACCTGCACAAGTACCAGTCCTTTTATATTCTTCAATATGTGTCATATTATTCTTTTATTTCGTCACTATCTTCTTCGTCATAGACGAATTTCTTTGCACATTTCGGGCAGTAACAATCTCCCATAAAATCAAATGCTCCTTTAGCACCACATTCATCACAAATCTCATCTGGTTCAAATGGAATTATTCTACTTCCCATTATGAGCCGTCTCTAAATGCGTTAATACTTTGTACTTTGTTATATAGTACGCTTCTTAATGAACCACACCCATATCCATTATCTTTATCATATGATTTAATTACCTCTTTAACATCTTCAAGATTTGTTTTTTCCTTTATGTTATTTTCAGTTAATTCAATTAAAGTTTCGAGTATTTCTTCTTGAATTTCATCATCAGCTGATTCGATACCCATACCACGCCTTCCATTGAGCTCGCTTATGATATCAAATACGATTTTCTTTGCTTGAGATACTTCTTTACCATCGTTGTAGTATTCGTAATATTCGTCCATTATGGTTTGAGTTTTTCTTTGAATAAATTTATCATAATACTCTCATCAGGTGCACTTTCTAAGATAACTTTAGCGCTATCTTTCCAACCTGCAGTATAAGCCCATGACAATAATGAAATGAGCTTTTCTGTTTCTATTGTAGTTAATTTGTCGTTCTCCATTACCAAGATACATAAAATTTAATATCAGTTTCACCTTCTATACCAAATTCTTTCTGGAATATTTCTTTTGCATAAGCAATAGTATCATCACCAGTAAAACGAGTGTCAGTATTCATATGGAAGAATGAATCATTATGTACATCTGAGTACTCACATAGGTGGTCCCATAACTTTTCTTCATCAAATCTTTCGTCGTCTTTGTATTTTTCGGCTAAGTATTCTTGACATGACAGATAGTCATAAAACTTTTTAACTTTCGTTATAATTTCGGGCTTTTTCATCTTGATATTTCTATGGTTCTATTTCCTTTTGTTTCATTTACGATTCTTACAAGTTGTCTTGCAATGTTTTCTTTACTATCACATTTAATAACGTTCTTGTAAACATCTTGAATATATGCGATATGCTTACCTTCTTTAACCATCTCAGTCTTATCATTTGCAACTACAATATCACATCGATTAGCTATTAGAGATTTACGAGCAATATCAAGTAAGTCTTCATTAGTCTTACCTACTTCAAACTTAAAGCTGATAAGGACTGCTTTAGGGTTCCAATCACGCATATGTGATAATACCTTAGGGTTAACTGTAATTCTGTCTCTTAGTGAATTAATAAAGTCTTCAGTACTGTTAGACTTAAGCTTCTCTTTACAAGGAGAAAATCCAAAATCACTTACTGCCATTGCATGAATTATAACATCCATTTCTGGAATAAGCTCTGCAGTCTTGTGGACAAGTGATACAACATCTTTAACTACATGGAAGAATAGCCTTGTCTTATCTTTAAAATCGTTGCGTGGTAATACTGAGCCTTTTGTATAGACGTAATGTACTTCGTGATTGTCCCATGTAAAGCTTTCAGCTATTTTAGCACCAAGAGCTCCTGATGAGATATTTGTTAATACTCTTACATCATCAATATATTCTTTGGTCCCACCTGATGTGATTAAAATTTTCATAAATCTAGTATATGTTTAACAGTTCTGCTGTATACGTATTTGTATAAATCATCACCATATTGGATTTGTTTCTTTTGTTTTCTTGCGAATTTTAGTTCTCTTGCAAATCTTATTCTAACACTTTCTACTGTAACGTTGATTAACAATCCAGTTAAGTGTTCGTGTAGTTTTTCAGGAGTGTACATTTTTATCTTTTGATTTTCAAATACGCAAATTTAATGAATCGGCCTATCTCTATAATTATATTGAATACGAATTGCCAGAATAATATAACGATTGAGAATACAGTACCCATTATCAGCCATGCATACCAAAAGGTAATTGCAACTTCTGTAGTTGATTCAATTCCAAAATCACCATGACACCAATAGTTTATTGCAACCCAACCGACACCTACTACGAAACCTACTACTGCAGTCTGTAATAAATCCAGGATTAAAAACACGAATAATAAAATTGGAAGTGCAGTCCACGTAAATTTCGACCTAACTTCATTTACTAAACCTTCACTGTCTTTTTTTACCAAGTCATAAATACTTTTATACTGATAAGTCCAAGATATATTCTTGTATAATCTGTTTGTAGCATAAACTAGCCACATTTTAAATCTTAATAATTCAAATTCTAAATTCATCTTTTTATTTCTTTAAGTTAATTACAAGTTAAAAGTACATAAACTTTTCGCAATTATGAAGCTTTTGGCAACTTTTCGATGCATCTCTTAAGATAGGGAGTTGGGTCAAGTAAACCTTTTGGCAGATTAAATTCCCAATCTTTATCAATATTCTTAAGAAATCCTGGTTCTCTTAATTCAAGGTGTAACATGCTCATTGGACGACCTTTATCTTTCTTAAGAACTTTTATAACTCTACCTAACCACGTAGTTCCTTTGACTACTTTCATACCTGGTTTAAGATTATTATTAACTCGTAGTTCTCCATAATAAACTAAACCACTTTCACCTAATATTCCAATTGCTTCAGTATCTTCCCACCAAGGACAATTGGCGTCTTTACCTGTCCAAGGTCTTACTATTACTACGACACCGTCTTCGACAGGAGTGACTAATGTTCCTTCAGGAGCATATAAGTCTACACCTCTATGTTTGTCATGTCTACGTTTAACACCAAAAGCTCCAACATGAGGATAGATTGGTAATTCAACATCTCTGTTTAAGTCAATATGAAGAAAACTATAGCTATCATTAGTAGTTCCTACTGGTCTTAATACTAATGGCCATTCCCATGCAGGACTGTCATCTAAGATGCCATGAACTTCATTAACAATTGCTCTAGGCTTAGGAAGTTTCCCCATTCCTGTATCTCCACAAGCTAATAAACCTTTAACTGGGTCTATCATTGTAAGATTTTCAAATGATTTAAGTTTCCAATAATTCTGTTGAGTTATTAAATTAGTCCACATCTTTGTATTCATTGCAGGACAAATAATTTTAGGCGTATCTTTCGGCAGTGCTAGGAACGTTGAAGTTACGAAGTTATCTGCCATACCATTTGCAAATTTAGCCATTGTATTGGCTGTGCAAGGTAGACACATAAATAAATCACATTCTTGTGCTAACTTAATGTGCATGATATGATTTGGGTCTTCATCTGTGATGTATTGACCTCCTGATATTGCACCAATTACTGTAGGTGTAATAAACTTAAGCGCACTGTCAGTAGTAATTACATGTACTGTATGTCCTTTTGCTCTTAATCCAGAAATAACATCTGCAGCTTTGTATGCTGCGATGCCTCCTGTGATTGCTAATAATATTGTTTTATGCATATTCCCAACTATTTTTAAAGTCTGTTAATATATAATCTTCTGGTACGTTCTTTTCTTTTTTAACTTCTTCTAAAGTCTTATTCTTACCATATCCAGTATAGACTTTAAGAGTTATTGAATCAGGACATCTCCACGTGTAAGTGGCTGAAGTCCATTTATCTAATGCAACTATAGGTACAACAACCATTAACATTCCACCTATGATATGAACTAACATTGGCCATCCGAATACGTCTGGAAATAACCAAGTTCTGTCTACAATATAAGAGATTGCAAATGCAACTCCAATTAACATAAGAGAAAGTTTTACAGACTGTCTGAAAATTCTTTTGTATTTCCAACTCTTTGGTATTGCATACCACTGGTCGTAATAATTACGAGGCATTGAATCATACTTCTTTTTTTCTTTGCACTTAGAACACTCGCAATCATAACCGTGTTTATCTCTATCACAGTCATCGTCCCAACTTCTCATTTGTATAAATATTGGAAATATCATTCTCTGATTATTTTATAAGTTACTTTACGTGATTTTAATTTAGCTTTTAGAGTAGGTCTGGTAATCTTATCAACATAATCACAAATGGGACAACCTAATTCCTCTATTGCTTTCATACCTTCTTTAAGATAATATCTACCTGCTTTGGTAATCTTATCGGCTGTCTCAGGGTCATATGGTAAAAATCTTATGTTGTCCATCTTAATATCTTCTGAATCTGTTTCTATTATTTCTATTGTAACTGTGACTTGATTTACTTTCACCTCTATGTTCAAATTCATTACGAACAACCCATATACTAATTGCACCACTTACAAGCAATGTTAATACATATACGAGTATGATTGACCATAAAGGTGGGTCTACTGAAAGATAACTAAATTGAGTGAACTCTAATCGTTCCCAATCTTTATCAATGTTGTCTTTTAGGAATATGCTAAAGTCTGCCCAAACTGTGTCGTTCATTTGGTCAAGCGATTCAACATATTTGACTATTTCATCTTTAAGACCTGCTGAGTTTGACCATGAGAATACGTGACACCAGTTAACTTGGCTCATACTGTCTACTCCAATGTTAATGACTAATTCATTCTTATTTCCACCAACCCAATAATTCTCTTGTAAGTAACCAACTTCTGAATCATCAGTATCATGTAATAATATCCAAACTCTACATTGTGCATCAGGTCCTGTATGACCATTTACTTTATGAATAAGTTTCTGATAGTAATTATTATCTGAACCTAAAATACTCTTTGGATAGAAGTTACTGTTTAGTTCAGGATATTCATATAAGTTGTTAGATGCAACTTCTTCTTCAGATAATTCAATGTAGTTAAATACTGAGTAGTCAGATGCTTTAATTCTATTTTCGTATGTGTGTTCAGTAGTTACAGGAACGCTTGTAGTGTAATCACCATTCCAGTCAGTACGATATATGTATGATTTACTTCCTACTTTCTTACCAGCAAATTTAGAACCTGAACTATAAGAACATCTATCTCGACTTGCATGATTACTTCTTGTTTTTGTAATTGTCTTAGCTGCACCGAATTGAGCCATCCATTTATCGTATTGAGCTTCAGTGATTGATAAATCTTCACCTGATGTTGTTACACAATACCATCGTGGGCCATGGTCATCTTGATATGAACAGTCGTAGTATTCAGTACAGTATGTTGTATTACCGTCTGAATCACTTCCACATGCATATTCTCTTGAACATGTTTGAGTAACCCATTCATTCCAAGGTTCTGATTCGTAAACGCTTACTACTTCGGAACCCCAAAGTTCTGTGAAAGTTACTTGACTGTGTTCGATTAAAGCTTTAGAGCCGAATGATAGTCCAACAGCTACACCAATTATAATAAGTGGTTCCCACCATACTACTTGTTGTTTGAATTTGAACCATAATATGATTGAAAAAATTACTGCGATTAGTATTGAGCCGTAGACTATCATTCTTTTATCTCCTTTTTAATTATTATCTTAAACTGTCTTGTTTTGATGTGTCAACTTCTTTATTACCGAATAACTTGACATCGTCATCAAGTCCAGTCTTAAAGACATCATTTGTTTTGGTCGAAAGTACAGGCTTGTAAGATAATACTAGATATGCTTCATATGTATTATCAGCAAGGGATAGTTGTTCTACTTCTTCTAAACTGTATTTTTTATATTCTAATGCTTCTAAGATGTCATTATTAATCATCCAAGTTGCTGGCTTCTTTTGTATATAGGCCTTGTATTCACGTGATATATCAATTGCGATATCTTGTGCACGTTTAAATTTAGAACGTTCAGTTTTAATTGTTTTCATTAATTCCTTATAAAGGTCTGGGCTGTATTCTGGATTGAAACCTGCCATCCATTGGAACATTGCTTCATCACTCATCATGTTGTTTGCAATCTTCGGGAATATTTCTTCAAAATCTTGTTTGTACTTGTCAGTAATCTCTGCATCTTGTGCAATTACTTTCCACATCGCATCATGTGATGTTTTACATACATCTACTTGGGCGTAGTGTTGTTTTCTTAAATCTATTTCTTTATTGTCTACTGACATGTCCCAGAAAAAGCTAACTGCTATCAGTACGACTATTAAAACTCCTAATGTGATTAATGTTTTCTTCATTTTTCTTTTTTTACTTGTTTATATTATTTTTGTTATTAATTAAGGTTAAATCTATCAATAATTATTGACTTACCAAAGTATTTGTTGTGTTATTTTGAGATTTTATTGTATCTTGTTGAGTATAAATGTCATACAAAATCTGTAGATTTACATTTTGAAGACTGTCAGTTTGATATTGAGTCCTTTGTTCATGTATAATATCCTTTTGGTTCTTTATAACCATGACAAGTTCAATCTGCAATAAGATATTCCAAATGACTATTAGTCCTATTATAATCCATAATTTTTTATGTTTTTTCATTGTACTATAGGTTCTTGTAGAAGTTCAACATCATATTTTTGTTCAGACTTATAGTAACGCTTCACACTAGAAACTACTTCTTTCTGTACGTTCTTATTCTGGTCATTAAGATAACTAATAACATCTTTACCTGCTTGTTCTTTGTTAGCACTTCGAACAAGATAAGTTCCACCACACATTTCCCAAGGGTCATTAGTTGTTGTTTCTACGATATAAATTAATGCGTTTGACATATTTCTTGTGCTTTACTTCCTGTTAATAATTCTATTCTCTTTAATATCTTCTTCTTTGCTCTGCGCATATTCCAAAGATGAAATGGGCCTACTCTTGTATATAATTCACTTTCACTTACGCCACATTCAGTTCTACCGATTAATAATAACTGTAAGTCTCCTGCTTCTCCGCAGTATGTATGGAATGCTACATTCATATTATTTCACCTTTTTCAATTTCAAGTTTTCTATCAAGTAATTCAACTTGTTTTTCAATCTTTGCACGAACATCTTTCTTTAAATACTTTTCACACTCAATATTGAATGGAATTGTAAAGAGTTTTTGATGAACACATGTTTGAACTTCAGGGCCAAAAAGCCAATATTTCTTTGAGTATTTAATTGTATATTTGTACTCAAAGAAGTCTGTATCATAACAAGTATTCACGCCGTAGTCGCCACAATCATGACTTCTTACTTCATATAAAAACTTCTTACCTTTTACTTCAATTTCTTTTTTCATTATGCTGTACATTCATATACTGAGTTGCCTGTTTTAAATTTACAATACTCTAATTTACCATCATCATTCCAACGTTCTTCAATTATTTCAGTTACTACTGTAGTTAACCAATAATCATCACCACCTCCATATGAGCTTGCAGTGGCAGAACCTACTAAGAATGAGCATCCTACAGTTGGTTTACTATCAACGACCTTATCAAATCGTTTATTTTCTTTCCATTTTATTGCTTGCGCAAGTGAGCCGTTATGACCAGCTCCATCACTAATTCTTCTTAATTTTGGCATCGTTTATCATTGTTATTATATGAAGAGCGTAAGCATATACTTCTTCTATGTCTACGTCCATTAATTTCTTTCTCATTGTTATAACGAAAGCTCCTTCTTCAGAAAACGGTTCAACTTCGTTTATGATTTTCTTTACAACTGGCATTAATAAGTTCCAATCTTTATTGAATTTCATTCTACTCTCTGCAGCCCAAGTAGCTACGGTTGGGTAAACACCGTCTTTAAAGCTCCAATCCATGTATGTTGATTGGCTACTTTTAGGTGCAAGTGGGTGTTTTACAAGTTGACCACCCATGAATTTTATAATTAGTTGAAAGTCTTTCATTATTTATGTTTTATTATTACTTCTTCACTGATACAGTAAGCCATTACAGCTTCTTGGTTATAATGAGTGATTGTGAAGTCTATGATTTTGTGAATTTCTTCAGTGGTGCAAGCAACTCTACAAGGAATTACTCTATCTTTGTATAAGTCTCCTTCTGGGCTTATCCATTCGCCTTTACCTGTTTTCATTACAGTAATACCCTTTGAAATCTCCATAACAAAAGCATCCCATATTTTGTGATGTTCGTAAGAGAATTTCTCTTGGTTACCTGATGCAGGAACTAATATTTCGTATAATTTTGTCATTAGTTTTTTGATGTTGTTTTAACTGTTTCTAAACTTAAATAATCATAAAGTGATAATGTTATCTGAACTGTATTTAGTTCTCGTACTTTAATGTTATCCATTGAATCAAATACATGAGGAGCTTTTATTTGCTCGTCTAATGTTTCATAATAAGTAACTTCGTTTGCTTTTGACATTTGGATTTTTTGGTTTCCAGTTATTGTACAGCTGTTTCCGAAATCAACAGCAGCTTCTGCAGCATAATTGGCCATTAAGCAAAATTTTGCTAAATCTTTTTTAACTACCCAAATTGTGATATCCATTTTCATATTCTTATTTTTAATATAGGTCTAAAGTACCAATAATTCCTCAGAACCCAAAGTTTATTGCGATTAAAATCCGAATGGGCTTCTTTGTGTGCCAATTCTTTTGAAATTATCATGCTCTTCTTGTGCAGCTACAATGTCATCTTCAATACAGTCAAGACATCTACCATCTTCAATTACAATATCATCTTTCTTTTTACCACATGCAAGACATTTTCCTGATTTTAATTCGTGGTTACCGTATAATTTAAACATTATTTTATGTTATTAAGTGTACATTCAATTTCAATATTCTCTCTTAGTTTTGCTGCAATAACTTCATCTTCTTTCCATTCATTAAATGCACTTGTAACGATGCTTCTACAGCCTTGTTTCTTTTCATCAGCTAGAATATCCCATTTGACACCACATTCAAATCCAGCTTTCTTTTCAGCTTCATTATATAAAGCAGAAGCAAAGTAATCAAGAACTCCAAGCTTATTAATACGTCTTTCAACTAATTCATGTGAACTGTTTACGAACTGCTCTTCAGCATCAACTTTATTTAAGAATGCATAATGTGTCCAAGCATGTAAGTCACCGAAGCCACTGCCGTGACCTTCATCTTTACTACTCATCTCACCATCATAAATATCAACTTCAAATGGTGATTTGTCTAAGCAATATCTTGTACTTTCAGTGAAAGGCGTCATTCTCATTGGGCCTTTCTTAGCTTCTTTAACACTGACTGAGTTGATAGTCACTTTATTGTTATCGTAATTACAATCTACAATCCATAATTCAGTAGGGATGCCTTCACTAATCTGTTGTTTCTTTAACATCTTTTCTCTTAATTCAGAGATTTTCTTTTGTCTATCAGTTGCTTGTTTGCCCATTATATTACTCCTTGTTCTTTTAAATTTGATACAATATTGTCAACAGTTTTTGTCGGGTGGTCTCCTGACCATTCATATCTACAATCTAAAGTTTCTGTGAACATCATTGTTGATTTAATCATTTCTTTATCACCTTCGATATAAAATCCACCTACTGTGATGTTTCCATATCCACCTAGTTTACAGATATGTTCAGTTATCTTAACTGCGTTATCATAACCAGTAAGTCTACCATACCATTCTTGCCATGGTTGCTCTTCTGTTTCTTCTGTGTACTTACTTTCAATACCTGAATAGTCACCTGTTCTCAAGAATGTTTTACCATCTTGTTCAAATGTACCTTTATGGACATACACTTTTCCTGTTGATTTATTTTTAAAGTTTTTCATTTTAATATGTGTTTATTCTGTCAGGATATTTAACTCCTTGTCCTTGGCAGTAATCTTTAATAGCTCGTGTTATTTTTGGTCCTAATCGTTCTGGTAGTGAGAAAGATGGAGGGTCTGTCCAACCTAATATTCTAGCCCAACCTCGGCTTTCCAATTCTTCGTACCAGTAACCATAACCATCATGTTTGTATTCAGGTGCATTTTCTCTGAGCCATCTTGCAGCCCATTCATTGTGCATTGCAAAGCCTACTCTATATGATGTTCCAGCTGGGTCTATCCAAACAGAAGGGTATTCTTTCTTAGGTTTCTTCTTTTTTTCTGCTGCTACTTCAAAATCTTTTAAGAATGTTGCAACTTGTTTGTTAATACCTTCAATTGCAGTCTGAACGTTTTTAACTGAATCTGAACCTAACTTACCGTCTAAATCTGATATACTGTCACGTAATATAGTAGCTGCATTTAATGTTGCATGTAATTGGCTACTTACTTCAGCTTCTACATTATTCTTTACAACAACTTGTTCAAAATCTAAGCGACCTTTATGCACAGAAAGAATTTCAATATCACTAACGTCATCAGTAGTTTCATGAAAGTCAATTACAGTATGTTCAAACACTGTAGCTAAGTCAAATTTTGTGAATATGATATCAGTATGGTCTTCAAACCATTCTCTTGCATCCATCTTATCCTCAAAGGGTTGACCCTTTAATACTGTTTGAAAGACGGTTTTATTAAAGTCACCGTATTCCAAGCTTGTAAAATAGAATGTAAATTTTGTGTTTTTCATAGGTCTAAAGTAAGAAAAAGAACTCAGAAGCCAAAGTAGTTTCTGAGTTAATTTGAGATTATTTTCCGTATTTTTCTTTTAAAGCTCTTCTTTCGTCGTTTAACTCAATGATTTGCTTAATCTTAGTGTGAGCATAGTCATTGATTTTCTTTAATTCTCTTTTGTAAACGATACCATCTTTAGCATCAATTTCTTCTTGGGTTGATAATCTGAATTGACCAAGAATAAGTCCTGAACCGTTACCAACAACTCCTGCTGTGTCAATTGTCGGCCACATTTTATCAATTTCGTAAGCTTCGTCAATATTTCCTGCAGAGTTACCGTTTGAGTAGTAAGATGCGTAAGTATCACCTTTGATTGGGCAATCCCAATTTCTGATACAAGTAATCCAATCTCCTTTTTTCACATCATTTAAGTCTGTGATACCACCTTCTGCAACGAATTTATCATAAGAAGCTTTAGGTTTTGAATAATCTGTAGGTGTAAATGTGAATTTAGGGCTAAATTCTTTTGCAATCTTGCACATAAATGCACGATATTCTTTACTTTGTTTACCTTTGGCTTTTTGTCTTTGACAAATTCCAATAAAACGAATGAAATCTCTATATGAAAATTCTGTTTTACCTGCTCTGATTTTCTTAATTGTTTTTAACTCTCTTAGATATGCGAAAATTTCCTTTGGTCTTGTTATCATTTTTCTTTATTTAATTATTATAAGTCTAAAGTAACAATAATAATTCAGGGCCCAAAGTTATATCATAAAAAAACGGGCCGTAAAGCCCGTTTTATCATTGTTTTCATAAAGTTGTTAATATTTCAAATTAAGCCTGAGGCTTTTTTGTGTATTTGAGCTAACACTTCTTCATCAGTTTTTTCATCGACAGAAGATACATCATCTCCAGCCAAATAGTCATACCATCCAATTTGGTATGCTTTGAGTTCCTTGCCAGTAAAGTGTTCGAATCTAGGATTATCTTCTCCTGAATCATCCCAACCTCGCCAGAACATTTTAATTAAACCTTTATCAATATTATTCATATAGTCCTTTTACCATAAAAGCTTCACTTGTTTCATTTTATTTGACTATAGCATTGGTTTGCCAGAAGTCAACAGAACGTTTATAATAAGACTCATCTATTGGTGCACCTGAACCGCCATGCATATAAGCATTTCTAATTGCTGTCATTGGTGTCATTGGTTCTTCATTACTATGACTTTGACCTAAGATTGTGATAATACCCCAATCAGCATCGAAGTAATACATTTTTTTATGTGGGTCTTGGTCTACAGAATAATCTTTTCGAGCTTCTGTGTCAATCTGATTCTTATCATACAGTACAATCATTAACCAGTCAGCTTTAGGCTTACCTAAAGGCAGTTCTAACCACCTCGTTAACACTTTTAATTCATCTCTCTTTCTTGATGAGTAACCTGACCTTAGATATTGGTAGTTAGACTCAGTAATAGGTACTGAACCAACTCTTGCATCTGTGAAGTTAGGTACTGCTACAAGCTTACAAAATGGGGCATATCCGTCATGGACATAAACTCCACCTGCATGAGGAATATTCTTTGATGATGCTGATAAGTCTACATCAGCTAAAAGGCTCTGTATTCTTTTTTCAAAATCTTCAGATGTTACATTTAATATTTTTGTACCATGAGACTTACGCTCAAAATGCTTCATTGCGAAGTCTGTTAATTTTATGTTCATTTTAATATCTGTTTTTTCTTGAATACTCATCTTGAGCTAATTGCTCAGTCTCGAAAAGTGTTTCGGTTAATTGTTTAAGATTTGTAGCATAATATTCCATTGCTCTTGTCTTAAAATCTTTCTTAAAATCTGTAATGAAAATGGCACGTTCTGCACCTTCTGTTACTTTATCGTAATTGGTTAATCTTTCAATTGCTTCTTCTGTGAACTCATATCCACTGTAGTATTTTGCATTCTTTCGATTATGATTTACGTATCTAATCATGTCAAGGTTAACTGACATACTTGTAAATTCAACATCACATGCTTCTAAACCTCTATCTTCAGCCTTATAAAGCTCTGTAATCTTCTTATTAGTAATAGGATAGTTAACTATCTTAATTTTACCATTGTCTTTTCTGATAGCAAAGAATGCTCTTTCAGGTGCATTAGAAATGTAAGGGAATTTTCTCCTGTCGTGGTAACCCCATCTTTGATAGTCTTTTGTATAGACAACGAAGAACTTACCAAGATAAGTCATAACATTACCTTCACGACATAATGCACTGATAACATTGTCACCTTCATTAAGTTGTGAGATTGTATATTTAACTTCAGAATCTTTAAGTTGCTTATCATGAAGTAATTCTTGATAATCTAACCAATGTGTTGGCATTAAGAACATTGATGTAGTTCCACCACCACCCATTAATCTCTCGACAAATGTAATCTCATCTTGAATGATACCATTGTCAATCTTAAGTTTAGTTAATGGTAATTGTTCAAAATCAACCCAAATGTCTTTAGGAAGACTTTCATGTCCAATTTTAAAACCTTGTCTGTCATATTGAAGTAATTTTGCACCAGTGAATGGTTCATTATCAAATTTAACAGTTGATTTATCAGCTGTCTTTCTTACACGTAACCCGATGTTTACGTTCTTCATTATTCTATAGCTACAATTCATTATCTTTTAATATTTACTAAATGTTCTACACCATTTTCATCAAACCATGTAAGTTCTTTAAGACTTGGACGACATATATAGTCATAACAAGTTGTATCGCGACCTACTAAACTATAAAGATTTACCTTATGGTCTTTTTGAATTTCATTAATTCTGTCAAGAATTGAATCTCTATTAGGCCAATCCTTATTTGCCCAGTCACATAAACCAATTGCTAATTCAATAGCTTTCTTACGTTCAGGTTCAACGTCCCATACGTTTGTTTCGTAATGGTCTGCATCTCCAGACATTGCTGAAACCTTTAAACGAAATACGTTTTTTGGTCCTTTTGGTATTCTTTTTGGTCCTGCTATTTTAAATTCCATATTCTTTATTTTTAATTGTTTTATTTTTCTAAAGTACTAATTAATTTTCAGGACCCAAAGCTTTTACCTGAATATTTATGAAATCTTCTGGGTCTAATGGTAAATTCTCTTTGCGAACTTCATAATGTAAGTGCACGTTAGTACTCTTACCTGTTGAACCTGCTAAACCAACCACATCACCTTTACTTACTGAGTCACCTTTGCTGACGATGAGGTTATTTAAGTGAGCGTATACAGTTGAATAGTCTTGTGAATGTTTTACGTTTACGCATAAACCATATCCTCTGACGTATTCTGCCCTGGTAACAATACCATCTGCAGGTGTATAAATCTCTTGTTTTAATTTAGCTTGTAAATCTAAACCTTTATGGAATAAGATAATTGTATCAAATGGGTCAACTCTATAACCATAATCAGATGCAATTTCAATAACATCGATTGGGGTTCCTAATGGGATTGAATCTAAGTAAGTCTTGTAGATATTTATTTCATTCCGATGTGACTCAATAATCATCTCTAAAGCCTTGACGTCATCATTATAGATTAAACCTAATCTGTGCAGTTCATTACGCTTTGTCTTTTCATATTGAGTACCTGTTACAATTCCGATAGCTAAAATAGCCACTAATAGAAATATGTAACCGAAGTGAATTTCTCTTTTCTTCTTCTTTATCTTCTTTTTTACTTTATCAAACTTTCCCATTTTATTTTTATTTGTTAAACCATACGACATGTGTGAAGTCAGTACGATGTACTCCTTCAGTAATGTCACTTGCCCAGATACCAATACTTGACATCTTATCTTTGGTTGCATAATTACCACTACCGTCATAATCAATGAAACCACCTGAATCACAACACTCTTTGAAATCTTCAAATCTCATGTGGTCACCGTAACTTGGAATATCTTCAAGTTCAGAAACTGCAATAAGTCTTGATTTTCTTACCAATGCTTCTATCTGACCTTGTTCAGGTTCCATGTTAGCTTCCCATTCATGAAAGCCCTTTGCTTTTGCAAAATCAAAGTTCTTCATTTTCTTATCTCGTTTTTCTACAAGAATTTCAATTTGCTTACTATAATTATCTACAGTAGGTGTTACTTCTTTTTTAGTATCTTCAACCATGTTGTCGAAATCGTTTTCTGTTTCTGTCATTTATTCTATTATTAATGGTCGATTTACCGACCAGTGTTGCGGCATAAATTGAGGGTTAGTAGTGTCAAGAAAATGCTGTCTCCACATCTGTACAAACTCAAATAATTTACCTTCTTTTTTAACTTGTTCTATAATCATGTCACCATGTGTTCTAGCCTTATGTTCTTTATGTTTTAGGCAGAAATCTAGGATGCTTTGTTCAGTCACATGAATGATACCACTGGATTTGATAAAAGCTTCTCTAATCTGCTCTAATCTATCAGCTGGAATATTAACTGGAACATTTAATAAAACCTTAGAAAGTTTTATTGCAGTGTGAATTTCATCCTTAATTTCATGTCTATTAAGAGCAAATCCATATTTATCAGCAAGCTTTTGTTTTAGCTTATCCGCTTGTGTTTCATATTCATTATGGTGCTCTCTACATATAGGAACAATATCATGTGAAGACCTAGATTTAATTTCAACAGGAAAGAACTTTCTGTACTCACTTGGAACAATGTGATGTTTAGTAAGTACATCTAATGTAGACGTGTTACATACAACACAATTATTACTCTTCTTACTTAATGAATATAAGTCATTTGGGTCTCTTCTACCTGCTGGTTCAAATTTAAGCTTGATAGTGTTAGGTGCAACAATTGTAGCTAATTCTCTATCCAGATACCAGTTAGCCCTTTTAATTGAGTCATAAAATATGACTTCATTATCAGGTGCTCTAAATTCCCAGTTACCGTATAAAGGTTTCTTGCTCATTGTTTAGTATAAAAATTTGTGAACTTCTTCTAAGATATATTCACCGTCTTCGTTAATTTCATCTAACTCTTTGTCAGTTAGTTCTCTTGTTACATCACCTTCAGTTACATCTGCAGATGTGATATTAGCATCACAGAAGTCTGGGCAATCTTTCATGTCGATATCTTCAATAACGACGTTTGATATTTTAGTCTTGTCTATCATTTATAATCCTGTATTTGAGTTAATATTGTCAATTATACCATAAGAACATGCAAAAGACACGGTTGATGGTATTAATAGCCAGAACCAATTTGGGTCTAAACCGAGTGCTGCAACTGTGTATGTAGGTATTGCAATTAATGCGATGCCTGTTAATAAAAGTACTACGAAAAGGATAGTTGAAAGTGTTGCTCCAATTGCGTTTAATCTGTCTGCGTGTAATCTTGGCATTGTTAATATGTTAATGGGTTTGTTAATCTGTGAACTTCGTATTTGTAATCTACTCTTCCGATTTGTTTTAAGAAGCTTCCGATTCTTTCAAGGAAATAATCTTCTTTAATATCTTTGCAATAGAATATTTGCTTTACATTCGTATGATTAGGGGCTGCCATACATACGTAGGGGTCTTTACTGTCAAATGAATGATGTGAGTATGTCATGCCGAGATTAATACAGAGAGCTGTAATAAAGGCTTGTTCTTCACTCATTGTCTCTTTTTTATCATCAGCTAATAAAGCTCTGATGTTTAACTTAATTCCTTTCTTCATCTGATTAAGCTTTGTAAATTTCAAAACCATCTAACCAACCTTTATCAGTTCTGTAGGTCCAAAATTCTTCTGGCCAACATTTGACACCATCTTCGAGTACAATTTTATTGCCTTTCATTGTCATCCATTCATCTGATGCGAAATATGTATGAGTTATTTTAACTCCTTTTTTCATTTCTTGAATTGCTTCGTCTTTTGTCATATTATTTCTTTGTAATGTTCCTACTGTCTAAATTATAATCGTTAGGATTTAATCCTTTAGCTTCAAGCCACAATGTTCTTAATTCTTTTAATTCATCCCATTGGCTTGTGAAAATACCTCTTCCATAAGTAAGTTTGTGCTCGTATTTGCTTCTGATTTTTTCTTGTTCTACTGTTAAAGCCATGTTGTTTATTATTAATTACAAGACTAAAGTAAGAATAATTCCTCAGAATCCAAAGAGTTTCTGTTAAATAATTGTGCAAGTTTCTTCAAGAAGTTCTGCATGTTTAGCATGAGTATGCTTCTTTAACCACTCAATCTGCTTCCTAGTATATCTATGTGTAGGTGTAGTGAAAATATATTTACCTGAGATTTTAACATAGTTATTTTTTTCTAAATCTTGTTCAGATGTCTTAAGAACATAATAAGCAACATCAGAATGGCCTCTATAATCACATTGGGTCCATATTCCTGCTGGGCTTAACCAGCCATTATCCCAATCTTCTTTGTAATGAAAATACGATGTCATGCTCCAGTCAAGGTCAGATTCATCTTCAACTGTTTTTTCGTCAAGAATTTCTTCTGTACCATTAATTGGCATACCACCACCTGCAGAGTTAACAAACCAGTCCATACCATTTCTTTCGATTTTTAATCTCCAAGTAGGTTGGTCCCAAGATTCAGTCTTTATTAAGTACCAAGTTTCCATATTATTTCTCGTTAATTCTAATTACCAATTCAGTTATTCTGTGAGGTCGTACCCATCCTTGTTTCCTTAAATGTAGTTTGAAATGAAGTTTAAGCTTGCCATCAACTCTTTTAAATGTGTAAGATACTTTATACTCATCAACCGCACCATCAATTCTAAAACCTTCAATGTTATTAATCTTATGGGTATAAGCACTATAGCGTCTATGTGATTTAGCCTTATAACTTTTAACAATTTTTTCTACTAAATTTAAAATGTTATCAATGTCATTCCAGCTATGTAAATTTGCATCAGAATGACTAAGTGCAGCTTTAAGAAATTTAGCTTGGAATCTATACGCATTTATTTCAAATGACTTATGTGATATTCTTAATTTCTTTTCCATTTTAACAACTTAATTTGATTAATAATTCTATTTGTTCTCTTGTATAAACAATGCCATTAAATGTAGTTCTCGTCCCACCATCTTCTTTAATACCTAAAAAAGAATTACGTCTCGGTTCAGGTGTTCCGAAATAGTCACAGTTCGCACCATCTTTATTCCAATTTAAGATAATTTTACCTTTAGGTCTGATACTATGTGCTTCACCGTATTTACCATTATCTTTTATTGTTTCAAATCCTATTTCTTTAAGGAAGTCTTTGTCGAATAAGTCTTCATCTGGATGGTTAACATCATGCATAGGAAATAATTTCATTGCTTTTACTGCAGATTTTTTACCAATCTTATGGTCTTTTGAATCAGGAGCATTGGTCCAAAGACCTGTCTGCCTGTAAGCTATTTCAATAGTTACTGATTTTTCATTGAACTTAACAGCTTTACCTACAGTAGTTGTAGTTACACCTGAACTATCATTTGAGAAACCATACATTCTACCTAATTTAATTGGATTACCTGTTGCATCTATTTGTAAGTTAGGTACTTCTGCTGCTTTCATATCTTGCCAATATCCCATTTTAATGTCCTCTTAGTGATTTTAATGTTTGTTCTAATTGTTGTATCATCTCTTTTTTGATATTCTTTTCAGTAATATCTAAAGCACCTGAAGGTTCTTTCATTGTTGGATTAATTTCTACAGAATTTAAGATGTGTGAATAATTAAGTAGATTTTTAGCTAAGACGAGTATTTCAGGCCTGATTAAGCTATCAATTGTATTAGCAATCTCTTCAGGTTTTCTATCAACTTTAACTTCTACCCAACTGCCATCTCTCATTGATAAGCTTACGCTAACCTTATCTTTAATAGTTTTCTTTGAACCACCAAATCCACCGATTAAATCTAATCCGTTGATATGTAAAAGCATTCTGTATTCACCTTTACCGTAAACACCTGGCCATGTTTTTTCATATGCATCAATACCCCACTGACTATCAAGATATTTGAAATCAAGTCTATCAGTGAGATGGTTTCTTACTGCCAACTCTTCCATATAACCTTCTCTGTACATTGGGTTATAAAACTCTGAATTGAAATCATAGTCTTTTACTCGTAAACCAATGAGTTGCTTAAGGATAGCCCATTTCGCAGTGGCCATTGATGTATGATTAATTTTCCAAGAGTTTGGGCATTTAGAAGCTTGAACCTCGTAAACACCAGGCTTAACTTTATTAAGTGCAACTAAAAATTTACTTACGGCATATATGCCATTTTTAGTTTTATGTGAAAGTATCAGTGTCTTACCTCTATCGTAAGTCTCTACTTTATAATCTTCTTTAATTTCTTTTATTGTCATGTTATTGTTTTACTATGTATGTTGTGTCACATACTTCTACACCATCTGTGATAGTCTTAGTGATAACCATCTCAGTTTTAGCCTTTGTTTCATTTTCAGATTTATCACTTAGATATTCGAATAATCCACCACCTACTACGAATAATAATATAATGAGAATCCAAGTTAAGTTTTCTCCAATTTCAATTTCTTTTGCCATCTTATTGTTTTCTTTAAATGATTATGATACTAAATTACATAAAAAAACCGCAACACCAAAGGAATTGCGGAAAAATATGACCGAAGTCACTTTATATTTTTAGATTATCTATGAGCGTTAACTTTCGCTGTGTCAATAACATAAACTGTAGTATCTTCTACTAAAGTTACTGTAGTATCTACTTGTTCTGTAGATGTTGAGTCTACTGTTTCAGAAATTACTTCTGTTTCTACTGTTGGTGTACATGCTGTGAACATTAAAGCCACAAACGCTAATACGATTAAAATCTTCTTCATTCTTCTTCTTAATTTTTATTTATTTATATACTTACTTATTAATAATAGTTCTTCTATTTAATCGTACTTAAGTGATTGGTTAATCGCGTCTGTTTGAAGGACGTGATATAATAAGTCGATTGCATTCTTTACATCTTCTTTATGGACTGTCTCAACTGTTGTATGCATGTACCTCATTCCCATTTTCAGTAATGCAGTGGGTATACCATTAGGATATGCATATGAATCTGCATTTGTTCCAGAACCTCTTCCGGCAGCAGTCATTTGATATTTAATCTTGTTGTCCTTTGCAGTCTTAACAAGTAACTTCATTAAGTTCTTTTGGATTGACGGGGCATTCATGATAACTATACCTTCACCTGCAGATATGCTACCTTGGAGATTTTTATTATAACATGGTGCATCAGTACAATGGGTCACATCAATTGCAATGGCAACATCAGGCTTAATTCTTTGAGCTGCGATTTGAGCTCCAAATAAACCAACTTCTTCTTGTACTGCGTTAACAACTACTAAGTTAAATGGTAGTTCAATCTTCTCATCATGTAATCTCTCTAATAAACTTGCAGTAATGAAACCACCAATCTTATCATCAAGAGAACGACCACAATAAAAGTCACCTAATTCCATATAACCATCAACCATTGTAATAGGAGTTCCAACTTCGATACCCATCTTTTCAACAGCTTCTTTATCTTTAGCTCCAACATCAACGAAAGTATCTTCTACTTTTGATTCAAATTTACGTTTATGGACATGAATAGCAGGATGTCCAAATACTCCTTTAACTGAGCCTTTTTCTCCCCATACATTAACTCTTGACGATGGTGCGATAGTAATATCTGAACCACCTAAGCATCCGATTTTAAGGAATCCCTTATCTGTAATGTCAAACACGAAGAAGCCAATTTCATCCCCATGTGCATCTAACAGTACTGTCTTAGCTTCCGATTTGTAATTACCGTAATGGGCATATGCGTTACCGTATTCATCTACATCGACGCTATTACAAAAAGGTTTAACTTGAGCAATCCATACTTTTTGGCCACCTAATTCCATCTCATAACCAGACGGAGATGGAGTATCAATGTACTCCTTTAAAAATTTCTTTTTATTTTTCATTCTTTTTATTTTGATTCTTTATAGCTTTTTCTATCGGTTCTTCTGTTAAAGTCTCATCAATATAGCCTTTAACATACTCCTTTGAATTAACCCATGTTCTTGTTTCAATATCAAATGCATCTCCATTTAATAATTCTAGTAAAATAACTGAGTGAGTAGATATGATATAATTGAAGTCAAACATTTTCGATGTAAGTCTTATAAACTTAAACAATTCTACTTGTCGTTTAACATCAAGGCCTTTTTCCGGTTCATCAAGAATTATAAGAACTTTCTTTTCTTTTTCAGATGCAATCTTATTAAACATTGCATAGATTTGTTGATTCTGAGCTTCTCCTGAAGACATTCTCATTGCATGAATACCACCATTAGATAAGAGGTAATCCATATCTGCAAAGCTTTGACCTTTATTACTATCAGTCTCAGTATTGTAGTCATATTTACTATCAAATGAATCGAGGCCTGTAACTGTAGCTACTTTCTCAACTTCGTCTTTACGTAAACGTCCCATATAATGACCTTTCCACTGTGAACGTATGACGTTTAATAGACTTGACTTACCTGAGCCGTTTGACCCAACTACGAAATTAAGTTTATTAGAGAATGTAATAGTTTCTCCTTTAACAAGTTTACGATAATCCTCGATGATATTTACTTTTATATCCATTTTTATGCTGTTAATCGTTTTAATTTACCACAGTTTTCACACTTATAGTCACTTACAATCTTTCTCTGCTGACTATTGTGGGTATTAGGTATCTTCCCTGATTCTACTATAACATCAAACTCTGAAGGCACTGTAAAATTCTGGATAAGCTTATAACTATGAGTACAGAAAATCCGGGCCCAAAACCCCCTAGTTGCAACTTTCTTAGGCTTACTAACCTTTTCAGTGATTAAACCATCTTCATTAATTTGCTCGACGATTTTCTTCAGTTGCATATAAGTACCTTTAAATTTAGTACCACAAATTGCAATTACAGTTACTAACTGAAAATAGCCACCGTGTTTTACACCAACATCTATTGCTTTTAAAGCTTGTGTGAATGTTGAAGCTTCTTCACCATAGCACCCTTCTATATAAACCCTACTGTCGCTACTCGGATGGTCCATTATTTGTTTTTGGCCAAATTTTAAACTCCATTTATCTCCTACTTTGTTCATTATTCTCTTATTTTAAGTGTTCTGTAGATAGTAGTTACTTCGCCATCAGTGTCCATGTATGCAGAGTAATATGTACTGTCCATTTTTATAATTACGCTATATCCAACTGTTACATTGAAACCATTTTGAGATACATTTGTTGTATCTATTATAGTACAGTTAAGTGTACTAACAGTTACTGAAGTTCTTTCATTACAGCTTGTTAACATTATCGCTAAGAATGCGAATATAATTAATATTGTTTTCATTTGTATATTTTTTTAATTACGTTATGAGCATAAATTATCATTGCTATTTCTCTAGGTTTAATTAAAGTGCACTTAGATGTTATCTCATCAATTCTTCTTTTTGGAATGTCATAGTGATTCTTATGGAACCAACATCTTTTTATGGCCAAATCTTCAGCCATTGTATGAAGGTTATCAATACTGTATGGTTTACATACGAGATGCCTTTTGTCATCACAGTAATATGTGAGATTGTTACTCATAATTGTATACTTTTAAGTAAGACATATCAACTTCCCATTTGAATTGACTTCTTTCGAACCATTTTCTAAAAGCTTCATTAATATATGCATTTGCAAAAGGTGCAGTCATCTTATTAACTTTACAAAAATGTTGAAGTGTTTGTTGTTCAAGACCTAACATTCTAGCTTTACCAAAGTGCTTAACATTGTGACATCTTGGGCATAATGCTATAAAACCTACTAATGTTTGCTTAAGGGTTTTATCATCATATTGCCATATCTCATGACATTCTACTGCATGCTTACGTCCTTGTTTCAATCCTGAACTTCCACATTCTTGACAGATATGATTTGCGTCTTCTGCAGTTTGTTTCTTGATAATATTCCATTGCTTTTTCGTAACTTCTTTACGAACATTTGCATACCAAGATGTTTTAGGAACTAATTCAACTGTTAACATATTTATGATTTTTTAACTGATAATGCTAATTCGTAACTCTTTGCAGTTGGTGCATCTACTTTATGAAAGTCAAATGTCTTAAAGAAATCAATCTCTACATTCTTATGAAGTCCAACATATAATACTTCAGATTGAGGCTGAGCATATGCTAAAGTTAATTCAGTGAAGTGACCATGGCAAGGTCTTGCAAGTAAGTACAATACTTGATGGCCAGGTAAGTTTCTGAAAGGTGTGTGTTCTATTTTGTGTTGATAGAAAGCTGATGGAGCGGACATCTTACATGCATCTGTCATGAACGGGTCTACGCCGATTGCTTTGCCACCTTTGGCATTTATTGCTCTTGTTACGTGACCGTTACCACAACCAACATCAATAATCATTCTGTCTTTAGCGTATTCAATTAACCAGTCGATGAAGTCATCTTTTGGTTCGATGAATTTTTGGTCACCTAATAATTCTCTGAGTTCTCTTAAGTCTTGGTCAGTCATCTTAATTTTCTTTTAAATAAGCTTCGTAGTTAGAAGTAATAACTGTGTAATCAGTAGTTGCTTCAAGCTTTTGTTTCACTTTGTTCATTTTAGCACGTACAGTTCTATATTGACCGTGTAAGCCTCTTTCACCATTTGTACCTCTACGATAATTAATAGTAGTATACTGACGATAATGTTCTCTGTATTCTAACAGCAAGTCTATTGCTTCTTGTGGTATGTCTGTCTTTTCTGCCATGATTAAAAATATTTACGTGTGAAATAACCCATTGTACCAAATTCACAATCATCTTTATCAGAATGAAAATAACCTTCATATGTACCTGAATTGATTAAGATAGTCTCAATCATATTACATATTCCAATTTTGAACGCTATTGTTGCAACAGAATCTGTACGTGCAAGATTATTATTAGCAGTGTCGATAACTAGTTGAAGTTCGATTGTTTTGCGTCTTTTAGCCATAGGTTAATGTTTTAAATTAATTACAAGACTAAAGTACAAATAAATCTTCAGAACCCAAAGACTTTCTCAGAAAGTTTGCTCTTTTAATTTAGTTAACTGACTACCACAAGCAAAATCATTATCTTCTTGAGTCCAATACCAACCCCATGGATAGTTACCAGCTAATGAGTAGCTGTATTTTCTCCACGTCCCTTTTTTAAAGAAACGATAGAGTAAGAAACGTGCCATATAAGGCTTGGAGTATTTTTGTCTTTCCATTATAAATCGTACTGCCAATATAAGTTTTCTACTTCAATTCTATCACCGGCTCTTAATCCTTTACAAAGTTCATGTACCTCATGTCCATTCTCAGCAAGAACATGCCAAGTTTTAGATTTACCTATTCGTAATATAGCTGGAGTGTCTCTATAAATTGCTTTATATTTACCTTCCCATAATGGTTTCTCTTCTTTCCAAGGTTTCATTACACCTGCATCAATTTCTACTGAATATGTAACGATATCACTATCGAAATAAGCTGGTCTACCTTGACTATCAACGTAAGTTTGGTGGGATTCCCAGTGATTGAAAATTGTTATATCATGCTTTATTTTTGGTATACCCTGCATGACAAAGCCCTGAAGAGTTAATTCTCTTACAGGGGCTTTCTTTGTTAAATTATATGTGAGTGTTTTCTTCATTTTATTTTGCTAATGTCATCTTAAATCCAATAACTCTTCTGTACAACTGAAATTACACTATTCTTAAGAACAAGCTTTGGGAAGTAGTGTTTCTTATTACCACTGTTAAATGATAAATGGTCTAATTCACCATCAGCTGCAGCTTTTACGAATGTGCCAATTGTTTCTTTCTCATCTGCTTTTTTCGCGAAATTACTAGTGAATGTTTCACCATTATACTGAATTTCAATTGCAAGTTTATATTTTGCCATAATTCTATTTTTTAATTATAAGTCTAAAGTAAGAATAATATTTGACAACCCAAAGTATTATTCGTAAAACTCTATTAAAATAGGCAACTTATTCCATATCCTATTGCAATTCCTACTACTAATACTACACAAATAAATATAATTATCTGCTTACCTGAAGGTATATTTAATCCTTGCATATCTTAAAATTTAGTAAATTTAACATTCTTTGACTTTGTTCGAAGCTTTTCCTTTCTCTTCTTATTTTTATATGAAGTGATACGACTTTCAGCATCTTTCCAGTTATTTGCAACACTTATATCTTCAGAAGCATAGGAGCCATTCCAGCTAATATCAGACCACTAGAAACTTAGTTGATGCCATTTTGTTTGAGCTCTGTATTCTGCAGTGCCATCTTCTAATATTTTTGTTTCAATTCTATATTTTCTTGCCATCTTTGATAGATTTTTGGTCATATACGAACGTACCAGGTCTTGTTTGGGACAGTCCTTTTGTTTTTGCTATTTGATATGCATCTATGATTGCATCTTCATCTAGAAGACTCTCAAACTGTTCAATTACTGAGCTATCCATTGCATTAACTGTATTGATAGCTGCCATGAATTTGGCGTACTCGAGTAAGTCGTCTTCTGTCAGTAAGTTTTCACCACATTTGGGGCATGGTTTATTAAGATAAGCCTCTAGTTCCTTTGTCGATAATGGCGTATCATCTTTCCAATCACATGCATCACATTGAATACCACCTTGCTCAACCATTATATTTTTATTGTCTTCCATATTAATCTAATTTATATCTGTCTTTTACTCTGTTGTTTTGAATTAATCCAGCCAATCTACATATAGCTCTTTCGATTGGTACTTCACTCGTGTCACTGATACCTTTATAGAATGCAGCAGAGAATATCTCTCTCAATTGTAGATTAGTACCTGACTTATCATCTTGTATTTTAAGCCATAATTCTAATAGTCTCTGAAACATACAATTACAATAGTCAACATGAAATTCATCTGCAGACCAACCGTATAATTCTTCGAACATAGGTTTCATCGTCTCTATCCAGTTACCTTTCATTGGGTACTTATCTTTTAAGTGGAATTTGAATAGTAATATCCACTGCTTGTCAGTCTTTGATAATTCAATCATTATAATTCGTTTTCTTTAATACATTTTTGCATATTCTCCATAGTCCATATGTTTTCAACTTTAAAATCAGGAATTGTTTTTGATGAGATACTTATAAATCCTCTCCTGTGTTGTCTACAACATTGTTCAAGTTCATTTTTCATTACATCAAGTCCACCATTCCTAGCAGATTCTTCAGTTACGTAAAAATCATATCCAAGTATAGGTGGGCCTCCTGCTCTTACATCTACACTGTCATTTCTTTCACAACCAATAGATAAATGAATAGCATCTACTACATTGATAGTCTTAATGTTCTTAATGTTCTCGACTTCTTCGTCTTTGGCCCAACTTATTTCAGTTTTTGTTTCATTAGGACCATCAGGAACTTCATCAACTTTATAACCTCTTTTAATAAGTTCTTGTTTACATTCAGCATTAAGAGTTTCATTGAATAGCGAATAACCAGTGTCACCTCTTGAACAAGTATCTCTTATCTTATCAAAGATATGATTCATTGTGTTATTAAAGTCTTCTTCTTTTTTGTCTGTTGATATAGCTATTGCGTCAGCTGCATCAATATAATTTAATTCTGTCATATTAATATCTTCCGTAAAATTTTAAATCACCGCTGACAACACGTTCTAATTGTTTTTGAAATACTTCAGTAAGTATATCAATGTCTTCTTCATTTACTCTGATACCAAATTTAGAAGAAAATCCCTTTGGTAATTCTTCATGAGGTGTCCAATTTGCGCGTATCTTTTCAACATGCATTAATTGCATCACAAATTTACCAAGTCTTGCATCTTTACCCATTACAGAAGAATCTTTTGCATCCCATATTAAATCTCTTTTAGGTATAGCTTCATCAGCCACTTTTTGAGCTTCATACTCTGCTTCAGTTGCTTCTATAAAATACTTATCACCTGCTGCAATTAAATTACTGTCATAGCCACCTTGGCCCATTCCTCTATTATCACCTGAGTAGATTGTATCTGCAAATCCATCTCTGGCATCATTATTTCTATGAAGGTAGTAAATCCTATCCTTATCGTGTTCAGAATCTGATTCTGCTACGTATTTACCATAAAACATTTGATTGTCGTAACCTGCATCTAATATCTTTCTGTAAAAGCTCATATCTTATTTTTCTAAATGTAAATAAAAATTATCTTGGCAAATATCTTGACCTTCCTTTAAGTCAACTTTTTGTCTGACAAGTTCCCATATCTCATCTTCTGTGATGTATACTACTGCTTCACTTGCCTGATATTCTTCATCAGAAAAGTTATCATCTTCTACGTAATATTCTACTTTGATTTTACTCATGATTATACTTGCTCAAATTCTTCATCTTTCTTACCTGCATCGTAAGCCATTTTCATTAAGTCAACTATACCATAAATTGCACTGAAATCACGGCTTAAATTGCCATCTTCTGGTTCACCATCAGCGGCTTGGAATACTGTCTTACCATCAACTTTAATAACTACTTCATCTCTGTAGTCAAAATCTTCTAATTCACTCTCGTCACGAGATATCATTTCTACTTTCATATTTCTTATTTTATATGTGATAAACTATTAACTACATCGTAAGCTTCTTTAAGTCTTTTCATTGAAAGAACTATCTTTGCATAGTTAGCTACTTTCATGATAGACATCTCAGAGTAGTTATCGTTTTGATAATCTAATCGTACGCTTTTACTTTGTCCTCTATCAGAGATATTAATAATGTCACTGTATACTCCATTACAAAATGTTAATGTGAAGAACTCACAGCCTGAAATGTTATTGTCGCTTAATCTCTCATTGAAATTATCTAATCTGAAATGAATAGCTGCTTCTGAATAATCGCCGTCAATAGAACCTTTATAGAAGTCTTTCTTTGTCTGGCCTGCTACTGGGAATGACCAATAAACACTCCATTCTCTTCCTGGTACTCTTGTATTACCATCAGTTGCAAATGCTTCGATGTGATTTGTATAAATCTCAAAGAAACAATCTTCATCTATCTGACTATCTTTTGGAAGTACTTTGTTAATACCTTTGATAGCAGTTCTGATTTTATCATTATGTCTTGTGATAAGCTCAAACATTTGATTGTTAAGCTCCTTTACGTCTTTTAATTCTACTGTATTCATATTTTAATTTTTTCCGATTATTGGACTTACTGAAGCTTCACTTGTCAGTGAGCCACCTTTACTTACTCTGATTACTCCTGTGTACTCATAGCCATCTTTACTCATGTATTCATGGAACACTTTATTATCAGATGTATATTGAATGTCTTTTCCTACTTTAAATAAATAAATTGTTGTTAACATATTGAAGATTTTAAAGTTGCCATCGTTAAACCTAAACCAACACAAGATATCATGAATGCGCTTAATGCTTCCATTTCATTTATATTAAGTTTGTTTCGTTTAGCTATGTCAAATGATACATGATTGAAATTCTCTTTAATTACGATTTTCTCTACAAGTTCAAATGCTAAATGATAATAACTTGTCTTATTAACTGATGCATATTGACCAAGAGTAATATTACGTAATGCATGTTCAAAGTAACTTCTTACTAAGATACATTCTGCATGATTAAGTTGTTTTTCGTTAATCATCTCAGTGAATATGTCTTCACTGTCTTGTCTGTAAAGTAATTTATACTCTGATGCGGCCATCTTATTGAAGTCCTTTTCTGGTCTTATCTTATTCTTCTTAGTGTAGTCCATTATAGCTTTTTATAAATCGTTTTATTCTTAACACAAGAAGCAATCTGTGCCATACTAATAGGACATTGAGTCTCCTTATAATTTAGGTCTTTCATGAATGCACAACCTTTACAGCTGTCATCTTCTTCGTTAACAGCTTCGTATTGTATACCGTTTTTGTCTTTTATAATGCTCATATTTGATTTTTTATATTACTCCACATGCTGATAAAATTCCTAATGTGATACCACCTCCAATTCCAACTACTGCTGAACCGATTATTATCGTTAAATCTCTGTTGATTTTTGATAATGAAATTCCACTCTTTTTTACTACGTCTGCGGTTGCACTTAGTTGAAAGAATGTAGCTGCGATAGTGAATAATGTCATATTTTATATGTTTGATTACTATACTAAAGTACCAAATATTCCTCAGAAGCCAAAGTATTATTCAGATTTATTTTTAATAGATGCCTCTAAATCTTGAATATATTTGAAGATTACTTCATTTTGGTCTCTCTTACCAAAAGTCATTGTTGGTTTATCATTTCCAACTTTAAATACATCAACATGGAAGTCATCAAAATATACTTCAACTTTCTCATTAATAAGCCATTTATTAGAGCTTATGTATGTTGGTGTGTGGAATTTACGTAGCCAAAAATATTTATGGGCCATTTTGTCCCAAAACTTTTCAGGTATTAATAATCCTTTGAATCCAGCTTCTGTTAACATTTCGTATAGTGACATATTCTTATTTTTTATATTTGGTTATTTACTAATTGGTTTAAATCTTCAATAATAGCAGGAACTTGTTCTCTGTCAAATGCAGGGTTCCAACCATCTTGGTAT
>Ga0222628_1000127_pt1 | contig 37541 bp, 59 predicted proteins | sample AntAcemetageno95_FD_179860 | JGI IMG/M metagenome (GOLD analysis project Ga0222628, IMG submission 179860) | Saline water microbial communities from Ace Lake, Antarctica - #95 | ecosystem: Environmental > Aquatic > Non-marine Saline and Alkaline > Saline | place: Antarctica: Ace Lake | collected...
TTTTAATTCGTCTGAAGTCTGGTAATAATTATTCCATTCCATTTTTTACTCTCCATTAGGTTTAATATATTATACATTAGAAGGGAAGATCATCTTCATCATCTTCTAAATCCACTACCGGAGCCCTCTGAATATCAGGTTGCTGGGGTACAGGTGCGGAGTCTTCTCCGGCGTTCTCTATGTTCCAGCATATAGAAGCAGATGCGTATCTTTTACCGTTCCACTCATTAGATTCTGAAATTCCGTAGGCTATTTTAACAAGCTGGTTTTTGTAAAGTTTGAACCCTTCCTCAAGCTTCTGAATATGGTTAGGATTCTGGCGGTGGTTAAAGGCATCAAAAGCATATTCCTTTTTATTACCCTGATATTCAGTTTCAATTACTACAAGGGATTTTTTTTCAGTTACCTTTATCAGATCAATCCACTTTCCTTCTTTCCTTGGTCTGTTGTCTACATACTCAGTCATTTTGTTGCTCCTTTCCAGTCAGGTAAAAATTTTGTTAAATCATCTTTACTCATTTCTGATATTGCAAGTATAGCTATAGTGTATACTCCGAGGTTTTTAAATTTCTTGTTGCTTATAATTTTATCTTCTATCTTATCACATGAGGGAAAGTCTTTCATCTTAGCACCCCCTGTATAGTATATTGTCTGTGCAGATGTAGCGATAACTGCACTATAAAAAAAATATCTCATTTCCTCCTCCATATAACAAAGTTAATATTAGTGTTGTCATAGATCCAAAGTCCAAGCTCCAAGAACATATAGACGTAACCAAAAAAGAGTAGAAGGACAAAGCCTGTAACATTAAAAAAAGATATTTTACCCACTCTAAGACAACGGCTAAGATGAAAATAAAAACCATACAGATTCACTACCCCTAAAAGTATAAGTAAGTATATCATTTCATTTCCTCCAAAAGTTGTTCTGTTTGTTCTTTCGTTAGCTTCACAGGTTTTCTCTCAGGGTCTTTTTTAGTTAGTCCCAAACCTTCGCAGACTGCACATAATTTATCATCAAGGTACTTACACCCATATTTTGTAAGCGTGTCTTGATGGAAGCCTGAGAGCCTAAAAGGGTGCGGTATCTCTATGATGTAGCAAGTATAAACTTTAGCTTTAGACTGTAGCTGTTCTTTCTTACATTCACCATTTACATCATAAGGACAATCTTTATAACGCTCTAACCTGCTCCTTAAATGATAGTTATTACTGTATGTAGGGTTGCAGGGATTGTCATATCCTTTACACTTCATAACGATGCCTTCACAGCTTCCATTTGCTCCTCAGTAAGCGAAGTGAAGTTAAGCTCAAATTTTGCCTGAGATACTTTATTTATCTCAATTATGGATTTACCTGACTTTTTAATAAGGGCGTTTCTACAGCGAATTCCTTTAGTTTCACCTTTAGTATAATGGTCTATAACTTTGTTTATCTGGTCTAATCCGTATTTGTCTATACCTTCTGGAAACTTTTTGAACACGTCCTTTTCGGTGTAACCTTTAGATATAGCGATTTTTAAAAGGGCTTCGATAAGTTTAGCGGTGTCGGGTTTTTTTACTTCTTTTTCTGCTTCCTTTTCTTTTTTCGGGGTTGTCTGTTCTTCTTCAAGGTCTTTTTTGGGGTTTGTTTTCTTTTCTATATCATCATGCTGGACAATCTCAAGGAATGTGAGCCACAAATAACGCCTAAGATAAGTTTCTACTGATCCAAGGTTCTGGACTGGAAAACACCCTTTAAGGCTACAAGAACTCATTGGAGACGTTATTTCGATAGTTTCCGCAGTCTCTGAATCGTAAATTGTCATTTTTGCCATTTCTATCCCATAACTCACAATAGGTAAAACCCCGTGTGTTTCACAAAGTGCCAAGGCTTTTGGAATAAAATCCTCAAGCTCAAAATAGGAATAGTAGGAATTTTTCCCACCTTTTTTAAGTGCTTCCGCATGAAACTCTTTTCTAAGGTCAATGATTTTTTTGATAAGTGATTTACTCATAAGTAACTCCTAAATAGTTGTATTGTCTTCTATTATTCCTTCCATTATCAGCTTATTCCAGATCATATCTATCCGTTTTCTCATTGAAAACATAAAGTTAAGCGTATCAAAATCAACTCCGATTATTGAAGATGTCAGGTCTTTCAGGTTAATTCTCTGGTGTATCGTCAAGCTCTTATACCATTTTAAAGACTCTGTGTTACAGTCGCTTAGAGGCGAATCCAAGTTATTAAAATCGGGCAAAAATGGACTAGTAAATGCTAAATACTTTGAAAAATTCATACCTACCTCCTATCCAAAGTTTCTTGAATAATACGTCTACGCTTCTTAATCCTTACAACCCTTAAGCACCGCTCCCACGTCTTTACAACCAGTACGCTTAAAACCAGTAAAAGGATAATTAATAGTATGTTATATATTCCGTTCATGTTAGGACTCCTTTAAAATTATACGCACCCGCCACAACAGCCTTTTCTCACATTCTCATTTACAATTTTTTCAGCTTCTTCTTTTAGTTCTTCTGGAAAGTTTTCTGGAAAAATGCCTATTGTCCAGTCACCTTCTTCTACATTCTCGTTACAATCATCATCAAACCAAACGCTACCGTCAGAGCTTAAACAATAATCAGGGAAAGTAACCACAGCCCCATCAAGTTTCATTTTTAAAGTTCCTGAGCATAAATTAGGATATGCACCATCATAAGAAACAAACTCAAGCTTCATAACAACCTCCAAAAATGTTTAAATAATCAAATCGCAAGTACATAATACCACAATGGTTTGTTATGTCAAGTAAATAATCATTTTATTTTAAATTGCTAGGAACTACTGAACTTTATTGAAAGTAACGAGGATATTTTCAGTGCCTATTTCCCTTATATGTGAGATATTCCGGATATGTTTATATCCATCGGAAGGGAGCTTTTCCATTTTAACAACTGCATCTAAAATGAACTTGACTGCGAAGGAAACATTATCAGTATCCTTCCTTTTATCTTTAGTTGTCCAGACAATTACAAGATCGTACTGACAATTTTCTAGTTCTAACTTTTTGCAGAAATACCCGATATTGTTAGTGAGGTCTTTCTTGATCTTGCTTGCTTTGAACTTGTTAGTACGTTCAGCGTTTATATATTCGTTTAGGGATATGAGGGAAAAGGGGATAGTGAAGGTGTTCATTAGAAACTCCATAAAAAAAATACCCCCTGTCGTGCAATCTATCACAATATTGATAAATTCAGGGGGCAAGTTGTATCGTTTAAAGAGCGGATTACAGTATATCACTAAATAGACCCCTACGCAAGAATGGGGTCAAGAAAGTTTGGGAAAGTTTGGGAATGGTTCGAGGTGAACTACTTTTTAATAACTATTTCGCAGGATTCTTTAATGTTTACTATCTCAGTTATTGGTCGACCGTCCGATCCAATTTCAAGTGAGCACTCATAAGTAGACCCGTCCTTTTCATAGTAGCCTAAACACTTTGTATCAAGGATAACACCGTCAAGGTTTTTCAATCCTACTGTGCAGGAAAGTGCATCCCCTGATTCTGTTAAAAGTTTAAAAGTGTTGTTTGTATCAATCTGAAGCGTTGCGCAACTAATACTAAAAATCATCAATGCAATAATAATAAATCTCATAGATACCTCCTATTTTCCTTTAGGTTTACAATTACCTTTACCTCTGCCGGTTCTAGGGCCAGCACCATTAGGACCCTTACCATCAAGTTTCTTTTTCGGTCTAGCCTTTGCTGTCATTACTTACTCCTTAAAAAAAGAGGGATATTGTAGAGATACCCCCCTCACAATAGTGTTGCTGTTTATTAAAGAACGATTTAGCACAGTTAGTTTAGCCATTATTCTCATACTTTGCAAGTTTTTGTTTTAGCTCTGATATAATAACGTCCTTTTGCTTTTCCCTTTCAATAGAGTTAAACGCTATCTGTTGCAGTCTTCTTATCTCGCTATAACACCAATTTAAAAGGTTAGCAGATTTCTTTACAGCATCCTTTAAAGTAGTGTTGTCTATTATCTTAACCGCTAAATTACCTAACGATGCTACTAATGCGGGTATTCCTTGTATCATATCAGCCTCCTTAACGATTCATTTTCTAACTCTATCTTTTCTAACCGACCTTTATAGTGTGAGATACGCTTTTCAAGCCCTGCCTTATCATCTAAGAGCCTTTTTGATTTTATAAGTATACTGTTGAGGGTTTGGAGTATTCTGACTTTAGACGGGCACTCAGGCATATCAGACTTGATAAGGTCGTGAGTAGACTGAAGGTCACTTAACATCTTTCTTTTTCAGCTTGTTAATGATCTGTTCAGGTGATTTATCAAACCACGCTAGTACGGCTGTAATAATCCAAACTACTGAATTCCAGAACTCAGGGTCAAGCTGAATAGATTTAAGTTCCTCTGAATACTGTGGAAGTACAGCCGATAAAATAACGAACACTACTAACCCGATTTTTTTAATTGCTTCTTTCATGTTAAACTCCTTTAATTTGTAAGACCTGAAATGTTTGTTATTAAATTGTAGCCTGTTTTTGGGGGTTGTGTTTCATAAAATATTCCATTAGCTGTTACTCCCTCAATATATAGCGTTATGGGCAAATTCTTACCTTCAGCATCTCCAACTATTTCTATTGTTATACTGTCTAAATCATCATCAACACCAGGATTAATTCTTGTACTTGTGATATTTACATTAACATCGTATGTACCTACAAAAGCACTATCCATTAAACCCTCTATTGCAGTTTTAAGGTCTGCATTAGACACGTCGGAGGCGAGTCCAGCTGTTTCATAAGCACTTGTTGAATTGGACGGTAAGTTTATTGTGAAAGCACCAAACCCAAGCACGTTAAGCCCAGAATATAATTTCTGTCGTTGATTCATAGCTCTATCTACCCAGTAATCATCATCATCTATTGATACTAGTCCACTAAGTCCACATACCATGCTGTTAGCATTAAGAACATATCCTTTAGAGTTAGTTACTACTGAGCCATATACTGTAACCATTGGAGTTCCTACCAGTAGTCTGGTGTCTCCATCAGCTTTTACAAGTGAAGGAAGGTCAGTACCAGTTGCAGCAGTATTAGAAAATGTTATAGCAGTTGAACAAGCAACATTAACACTTGAAACACTATCAAAAACCCTTATACAAGAGCAATCAGCTACCCAGTCGTTGCCAACTACTAAGGGAGCGTCTACAACTATATCATCACCCTGTATAAATAAATTGGCTCCACGATATAAATTAAATCCATAAAGATTATTTTCTCCTGTATCGGTATATGAAACAAATTTAATATCAGCAGCTAACGGAGTGAAATGACGCAGTATCTGTACTGTTTTACCTATCATATCTATATCAGCATCTATTTCATAAACACCTATTTCTGCTAATTTAACTCTTCCATAACCACCATCTTCAATAAGGTCAACAGCGTGTTTAATAGTTTTGAACGGATAGGTAGCTGTTCCGTCATTTCCATCATCTCCGCTTGTTGTCTCTACATAATAGGTTTGTCCAAAGGCACGGTCTACGAACTGCTGCCATTCAGTTATAATGGCTAATTGATAATTAAGGAATTTAGAAGGAACTAGATCGGTGGTTTTGTATCCGTCTGTTCCTATCGCTGCTGGGTCGGTTTTATTTCCTGTTGCCGTCCATGTTAAGTTTTCGGTTGGTTTAGTCATCTCATCGCCTCCGCAAGAAATCATAAGTAATAAAATAATCAATAAAATCTTTTTTATAATCGCACCTCATGCAAAATAATCCGTATCAAAATACGAGACATCAAACCTCGCTGTAGTAGAATTATATGCTAAAACGTCAATTACTGCAACTCCAGCAGGAAGTACAGCTTTTAATAGTTGTATGTAAATTAACCTCATATCGTCCGTTAGAGTACCTTCAAACTGAAATAGGATAGCTGCATCATACTCTTTACTTTCCGCTGTTGAACCTAAAAGTATCTGGGCTATTGCCTCTGTATCAGGGAAAGTTCCAAGTGCCACGTTTGCAGCTGCCTGACCTTTTATAAACGTTCTCAGGGTATCGGTATCAGCTGATCTTATCTTTAATCCTACCATATCAGCTATTTTATCAAGTGGCACACCTTCCTGAGCATCTATATCATAAGCGGCGAATAACGAGAATAAAGAATCTTCTAAATCCTGTAACTGATTAGTTAAAAAAGCGTCTACTATCTCTGCTAGTTTAATTTCCATAATTTACCTGTACTGCTGAAATATATAATTTTTATAAGCTGCTTTATCCTGATATGCGGTATCAAACTGGTTAGTACAATCACCACTTAATGCTGCTGTAGTTTCTGCTGTTGCGTCTGAATCGGTTGTCAAGGTTGCTGTGTGACTTCCTATGGTAGTTGGCCTGAAAGTTATAATAACAGAAGAAGTATTGTCAGGTGTGAAACTTTCGGCTGCTTCATAAATTGTTCCTGAGAATGTTCCTGTACCTGTAGGTAATTCATCTAAGACAGCGACCGCAGTTGGCATATTAGCACTGTCACCCTGTGTCCATGTCGCCGCTGTTGTAGGGGTCGCATCGTATACTCCGTAATATATTCCGTTTGGATTATTTATCGTTATATTCATCTATACCCCACTAATATCTACGATCATTGGGACGAGCTTTTGAACTTGCGTGTCATCTCCGAGCATTCCCCAATGGTTGTATCCCCACCCGTAGAATACGTCATCGTCACCAACTGCCAACACATACCCTAGTCCAACCGAATAGCTTACAATTGTTTTTCCAGAAAGAACATCAGTCATATCTACCGCAACGGGTGTTTTTTGATTGTATATTTGAGTACCATCACCAAGTGCACCACCAAGCCCCCCATCGCCCCAAGAGTAAAGTTTTCCATCTGAATCTTGTACTGTGACACTAAACCCACCGCTGACAAATTCTATAGTTTTTCCAAAAAGAACACCAGCAGAATACACCGCAACTGGAACCATTCTAGGGGTAGTTGTTGTGTTATCTCCGCATTCTCCTCTGTTATTTTTACCCCAACTGTAAACTTTACCGGCAGAATCTATCGCATAAGAATTGAAAGCACCACAACCTATTGCTGTAATTGTTTTTCCATAAAGAACACCAGAAGTATCCACTGCTACTGGAACAGTATAACTGTCAGTTGTAGAGTTGTCTCCAAGTTGTCCATAACTATTCCATCCCATCGTGTAGACAACACCATCTGAATCCAACATAACAGCATGGTAAGCATTTGCAGACACCTTAATACTTGTTATCGTTTTACCGTTAAGAACCCCTGAAGTATCAACTGCGACTGGCACACTACTGCTATAGCCTCTTGCGCCCCAAGAGTAAAGTTTTCCATCTGAATCTAATGCAAGTGAATAATCATAGCCAGCTGCGATCTGAGTTATCGTTTTACCGTTAAGAACCCCTGAAGTATCAACTGCGACTGGTTCGTCTCTTGTAGTTGTTGAATTGTCTCCAAGCTGTCCGCTAGCGTTATCGCCCCAAGCATAAACTCTTCCATCTGAATCTAAAGCCAGTGAATGCAGCCGACCACAAGCTACTTGTACTATTGTTTTCCCATTAATAACGCCTGAAGCGGTAACGGCAACTGGAAGGTTGCTACCAGTTACGCTGTTATTTCCGAGCTGTTCTTCAGCATTACTACCCCAAGCGTAAACAACACCGTCAATTATTCCTAGGGAATGTTTATACCCGCCAGCCATAGAGTAGTAAGTTACAGAACTAATTACGTTTACATCGTCAAGTTGGTCTCTTACTGTTGGATAATCAGCATCAGTTACAAGAAAGTCATACGTTCCTGAGGCTGGCATTGTTCCTGTAGCTGTCCAAGCATTGGCGATTACCGTAATTCCAAAATTAAATTCTGTCCACAAGGTATCTGTTGAAAGTCGATAATATACGTTTACTGTTGTGACAAAAAGCGAAGTTCCAGTAATATCACCCTCAACTCCTGCCGTCAATACTGGAGTGGTCATTGTCAAGGTGGCGTAAATATGAGAAGTTGTTTCGTCATAAACAAGGACATTATCATAATCTTCAACTTTCAAATCTATATTATCACCAATTGCAAAATCGCTATTCAAAAGCGCAAAGTATAAAAGCCCTGAAACGTCAATTTTTTTCCCAATTTGTAAATATGTTCCACTGCTTGTTTTCTTCGCATATATATTGACATAATTAACACTGTCGAGAGTACATTCTGTTGTAAATTTCAGGAACTGTATCAGCTCTTCCGCCGATTCGTAAACATCACCCTGTACGAAAACTTCGTTCGTTACTGAAACCCAAATATCTTCTGTTTGTGGTATATATCTCAATACTGCTAATTTGGTGGGTTCTGTTGGATATGTAACTTGTTCATTACTGGCATCAACTGGAACAACTCTTGTCCCGTTTAGTGCTGATATTTTTACTGATACAGTCATTTTAAACCTCGGTTTCAAAAGCAAAAGATATTATTTCGCTTGCCCCATTTATTATCGTGATCGGTGTCGAGAGTATCACCCTACACAATAAGCCGTTAACGGATTGTATTCCCACTTCTTTTATCGTTATGCTTGCCCCAGAATTGTTAATGAAATTCCTTGCGATCTTCATACTCGTCTTATCGCCAACTGTTGCAGGTTCGGTTGTTGTGCTGGTATCGGGGCAAACTCCGTACTCAAGCTGTCCTGCTCCTGTTCCATGTGCTATTTTAGTAGCAAGTGCTGTATCTGTGGATGTAAACCCTGTTGTTCCTGTTCCAACCAATATGCCCATACTATCATCTGTGATAACTGCTTTTGATACCAATTCCTTTCCGTAGCTCCAGACATCATCTTCTTGACTGCCATCATTTCCAGCTATTAACCACATCTTATCTTCATAAAGTATAGCTGTTGATCCTTGCCTTGCACTAAATCCAGCCAAAGCCGTAGCTTGTAACCAAGTTATCCCATCCGATGAACTCCAAACATCTCCCGTATTGCTTCCATCATTACCTGTTATTATCCACATTTTATCTTGAAACGTAACAGATGCCATGCGTACCCTTGCTGTGAATCCTGCTGAAGATGTTGCTTCTGTCCAAGATGAACCATTAGATGAATACCACACATCATTTAATTTTGAACCATCATCACCGCCAATAATCCACATTTTTGAATCAAACACCAAAGATGTTAACTGTTGCCTTTGTGAAAATTGTGTTGCTGGGGGTGTAGCATCATCAGCTAACACTTCTGTCCAAGTAACACCATCAGGGGAGCTCCAGACATCGTTGAATATATATAATCCTGTTGCTGTGCCGACACCACCAATTACCCACATTTTTTCACCTGAACCATCATCAAATACCATTGCGGTGTGCGAGTTTCTTATATCAAATTGTGTTGCTGGTGGAGTCGGATCATTTGCTAATTCCTCCGTCCATGTTGCTCCGTCAGTGGAACTCCAAACATCATTGTAATCGGCATACCCCGAAGCTCCAGCGTTACCACCTATAACCCACATTTTTGAATCAAACACAACGGAAGTGTGACCATATCTCACTGTAAACGGAGCTGTAACAGCTGCTTGCCACCAAGTTATCCCATCCGATGAACTCCAAACATTATTCACTGAACCTGACCCTGAAAGTCCTCCGATAACCCACATTTTTGAATCATAGACTACCGCTGAATGAAGGTATACGGCAACTATTCCAGAAGTTGCTGTTATCTCTTCCCAATTAATTATAAAATTATCAAGGAAGTCTTTAACAAAACCTCCCGCTGTTCCATCGAAGTCTACAACTATTGAATAAGTCCAAGTGCTTTTTTTGTTATTAAGCAAAGACACTGATACTAAATCTCTAGCAATAAGAACATTGCTGTTATATTCACCCTCTGAACCACAAACAAGGCCTGACTCTTCAAGTGCTATCGTCCCTCCAGAAGTGTTTGATATTTCCCTTGTAATATCAAGTTTTATTGTGCTTCCATCAACTGCGGGGGTTCCAATAATTGTAGCTCCATAAGTTAAATCAGACACAAAACTCAAAGCATAATCTGAGTTTGCAACCGCTCCTGATCCTGAGCCGACACACAAACCAAATTTTTGAACTGTTGAACCACCTGCCATATTCATTTTAGATACTGGCATATCTTCAATTGTTACGTCAGAATTTGCTAAATCTTTTGCTTTAACTGTTGCTGTGCCGTCCACCATGCCTCCAAAAAGTAAACGCATGAAGTTTGCAGAAAATGATTTAAACTCACCTTCGTGCATAATGTTGCCGTCTTCATCTTTTACAACTAGTTGTGATCCGTTTTTCTGGGTTTCATGCTTGTAGTTAAAACCGCTTAGTGTTTCGACTGACAATTTCAAGTTATGATTTCCATCTCTCATTTTATTTTCTCCTTATACGTCTGTTGGTGGCGAAGCAACGCACGTTGCATTCATTCCGAAAGTTCCCGCTGATTTACCTACGTCTATTGGGGGTGAAGCGACACATGTTGCATTCATTGTCAGTTTAGCGGTTTCGCTTGATTCTACTGTAACATCATCAACCTGTTTTTCTGCCACACCGTTCGCATCAGAAACCTTGAAATCGTAAGTTCCTGATGTTGCAACTGTTCCTGTTGCCGTCCAAGCTCCTGCCACTATAACAATATCAAGATCAAACTCCGTCCAAGCTCCTTCTGGTGATGATACTCTATAGTAAGTGCTCACCAACAGACAATTCGCATTACCTGTTATGTTTCCCTCAACTCCTGCTGTAAGTGAAGGGCTGTTAATTGTTAGGGTTGCGATCGTATCAAGTCCGGTTACTTCATCGCTTGTTGCTCCGATTGTAGCTTCAACTTTTATGCTGAATTCGTCATTTGTAACAAATCCATCGGTTGCATTAAGCTGAAAAGTATAAGTCCCCAAACTGGCGTCAACATTGGAATAGACTTTTGAACCGCCTGAATCACCTGTAATTGTGATATTAACTAGAGATACGGAGGATGAAACCCAGTTTAATGTTTGGTTAGTTTCAAGCTCAAAGTTGCCTGAAAGTGGCGAAGTAATTGAGATAGAAGGAAGCCCAAACCCTATTGTTGGAATTCCTGAACTGTCTGTTGTAGCAAAAGACCCGAACCCCTGATCGGTTGTAGCAAAAGAACCGTCTGAGTTTTGGACAGCTTTATTTGCATTAACAAAATAAAGCGTTGAGTTGATAGGCATAGATGGTTCTACATTAGCTTGAATTGTTCCAACTGTGAAAAGAGTATTGTCACTTGCTATATCGGATAATGTAACTCTTTGTGTTCCAGTGTTATTGACTGAAAACGTTTCAGCACTTTCCTTAAATAACCCTGTATCTGAGTATTCTTTTGGAGTAGGTGTAATATTTATTATCTTAGTCATTATAAATTACCTATATCAATATTCCCTGCTATTATATAAGCTATTTCCGTGTCACCTATTGTTATATTATCAGAACTTGCAGGGGCGGGTGAAGTTCCAATTTTAATAGTATAATCTGTTATGTCTACGTTTGCAAAACTATTAAGTACGTCTGATAGACTGTCAGCACCGTATACAACCACGTTAGAACCCATTGTAAGGGTCGCAGCCCACGTTATAATATCAGCTGTTAGAGCTGTTTTATTGTCTGCTGATAGTGTTGGTGAAGTATCTATATCTATGTATATGGTTTCAGTGTCAGCTCTTGAAAATGTAATTGATCGTACAGAGTTTCCTACTGTTATATCTTCTGAATAGCTTGCAGCGGTTGTTGTTACGGTTCTAATACCTTCGGGCTTACTCTTTGCAATTGCCTCGGCTATTTTACTGTCAGTGGTGGCATCAGCACCGCCAGCGTAATAAATTACGGGCTGTATAGTGTGTGCTCTCATTCCGTCTACTGTTACATTTTCCTCATTCTCAATTAATTTAACTGCGGCGACTTCGGTATATCCTTCTGTATCTGCATCATCGTTAATATCTGTTATAGCGTTCTCGATAGCTGATACTCTGAGGGTTCTGGCAATTGTAGGTACTTGAAAAAGCCTTATTCTATATTCATCATCCGTTTCAAGATCAGTACCATTTATAAAAGTTGAAGAAACTGAATTAGTACCGCTTGTAAGGTTTGCAGTCGGTGTAGCGATAATCGAAACATCATCGGTGGTAACGGTAGTCGACCCTGTATTTATCGCTGTAACGTCAATTGTGTTAGCTCCCAGAGTCAAGTCTATATCTGCGACTGTCTGATATTCTGCATCAGGATCATTGGAACCCCTGAATATTGTTCCAGAGGCTAAAGTTATGCCCGCAGCAGCGACTACATTATAATCTCTAATATTCGCGTAAGTAGCGGCTAATCTGGGCTTACCGAGTAAAGCACCGATAATGTCAAGCCCTATTCCTGTGGCTGTAAGTCCCATTTGTCCATATACAGATTCCGCAAGATCAAAGGCATCTTTAAGACCTTTAGCGTATATATCTCTAAGCTGTCCTAAGACTTCTTCAGGAAGTAGATTTACATAAGGGTCTATAGTTGTTTCAAACTCTGTTTTTTGTTCTGCCAGTATCTCCGCAAGGGTCTTATTGGTGAATCCTGTTGAATCAATCATATTACTATATCTCCCACTTTAAAGTTTCCATCTTCTGTATTTATTGTGTCAATCGTAACGGTTAAGATATTGCTTGCAAAACTGCTTTTATATCCTGTAATTGATTTTATCCAAGACTTTTTACTGAGCCACAATTTAACCTGAGAATCAAATAGAGGTTTATTGTCCTGAGTAGTATATCCAGTATTGAAATAGTCAATACCATATTCCTGATTAAGGAAGTATTCACCTTTCGCTATTCTGAAAAACACTGTGAGGTTTTGGATAATAGCTTCTTTACCTTCTAACAAAGATATCCTGCCATCAGTGTAAACTATGCCACCTGTTGCAGTATTTATTTTAACTACTTTCATGTTACGCCCCCGCTTCCTGTTCCTGTAACATCGGCAGGATTAAGATATTCAGCGGTTACGGTTGTTGATACAACTGCATTTGCTGTTATTTCATCTATTAAACCGTCGCATATTTCTTCCCAGATAACGATAACGGAAGGCTTTTGTCCACCATCTATTATCCCTGCGGCTATCAACTTATCAGCTATATTTGTTGCCATTCTGGTTTTATCTAATGCCATTTTATACCTTCATGGTGTTAAGGTTTGTCTTATCTACAGCTATGGCTGCATCATCAGCGGTTATGTTGCCTAAATCTGTTGTCAATAACGCTATCGTTGGCGGCGTAAACGGTGAAGACCCTAAAGCCGTAACGGTTGTAGCTGCCATAAGGTTAGTAGCAAGCAACTTGAGGTTTGTTGACAGGCTGTTTGTGTTGGTTATAAATGAATAAATAACAGCTACCATTTCCTGAGTAGCACCTGAAATCTCTATCTTGCCGTCAGGATATAATATAATTGACATATCATTATTCCTAAACTCAGCGTTACCATCTATAGTTATCTTTTTTTGGTCGGTCTGGAAATCAGGTTTAAATTTGCAATCATCTATATTATGTGAGCGAGGGGATTCTACATCTACGGGGGTTTCATTGCCACCATCCATAAGTGCTGATATGTCATTATCATAAATGGTTATACTTCCTGTTGTTCCTTTCTTTACAGGAAAACGAATATAAGCATCTTCATAACTTGCAGGAAAATCAACATCAACATCGTAGAGCTCAACTAGTATATATTCACCTGTTATTTCATCTAAAGATTTTGTAAGCACTTCTAAATTAACTGTACTATCAGAATTTAATTTAGTTACTACACAGGGAAGGGCTGATTTAGAATCTTTTACTCTTTTATTTACAAGTGATATTACAGCTTTTGCAAGGGGACTACTCAACTTTTTCATGTGCAACCCCCGTCATTTTCCACATATCGCTTGCTTTATTCCCGCCTGTTCCTTTTAATTCAGTTATAGTAAACTTTTCATCAGAGATATAATCACCACTTGAGGTTTTAGCGTTTATTTGCACAGTTTTTGAAGGGTATAAATTAGGGATTAACTGGCATTCAAACTCTATGCCACCGACTTCTATTTTCTTACCCTTTGCATTTTTAAGGGTTACAAAGTTACGCTTAATAGATTTTAAACCAGTATAAGGGGCAAGCTCGACCGCTGTGTCCGATTCAGCGAACATCTTACGGATAACCAGTTCGTTGTTAATTATATCAGCTTCAAGACCTCTGGGGTTTAAAAGATCGTTCATTGATTTTCCTAATTTACCTAAAACAGTAAATCCTTTTTTCTTTCTTTTATCCTTCTGTTTTTTAGGTACGTCTATCTTATCACTTGATATAGCTTCATTAGTGAGCTTTTTAGCTGTCTCATATACCTGAGCGGGCAACTCTACAAGAGCTGAGAACATAGCCCCCCCCATATCCTTTAATATATCCACAAAATTAGTCTGTTTAGTGTAAGCACCTTTAAAAACCACGTCTTGTATACTATCACCTAAGACAAGTTTAATCTCAGTAGTGTTCTGCACCCTACCTACTGTGTAATCGGTTACTACACCTGAAAATAGAAGCCCTGTATTATCATCATAGCCTCCATTAACCTCTACAAATAGGGTTTTTGCTTTTTCTACACTGGTATAAAAACTTAAATCAGCGTTGTTGATTGTTATCTGTGCGGTGTCAGGTTCTTCTATTCTGCCTGTTCTGGCAAATCTAAACTTTATATGTAAGGGGTTTGAAGCATTTTCTTTAGATCCATATTCAGCTGTTAATCCTGTTGTTCTGTTTGTTACAGATACTTCTAATTTTCTATCTACATTAAGCACTTTCCACCACCGTTAAAGCTATTTCGTCACCTAACTCATCATAATCAGGGGTTGCAGTTACGAACATAGTCGAGTTTTCAGGCATCTTAGATACGTTGACATAATTAAAATAATCTATCCCAGCGACTAAAGGAATACCATTATAAAGGTCTTCATCAGGATTGCTTAATGATATATGCCATAAATTAGAACGTACATTCCAATTTAAAACCATTCTGTAAACTATGCTTTCTACTGATACCCTAAATGAAAAGTTAGCTGTTTTTTTACTTAGATCAATATCATATATCATTATAGCACCTTATTATAAAGAGTATCTAAAGTTGTTCTATCAACTCCTTTTTTAGAAGTAGCGTCAACTGTTTTCTTTGGTACTTTGCCCTTATCCGTGTTTGTTGTCGTCTGCTTAGCTATATCTGAATCTTCAGGGTCTAACTGTGCGTTAAAGCTCTCTATAGTCTCTGAGGTCTGATATTCCCTGAAGGTCGCAGTGAGTCCTATAGTATTGCCTGAAGTGTTGTCCTTAATAGGTCTGAGGCTTCTAATGGTCATGCTTTCATATATGCCTTCGTGGGTACGAACTTTCATTACCGCAAAGTTAGTTCTAAGCATTTCCAGATACTCCCAGACAACTTTAGAAAACTCTTCATCCTCTGCAAGTGCCTGTTGTCCGATAAATGAATAGGTAGACGGATCATCATAGAGGGTTATTTCCTCGGTAATTTCAAGAGGCTCGTTTGTTGCATGGTCTGAGATTATATTTCTATCAGATACAGGGTCTTCAGAATATGTAGTGTTATGAGTAGAATTGCTGTTAGTGGTAAACAGCTCCAACCATATAGAACTGTAAGGGGTTATTTCTTGCCCTATTTTCCTTATTGGTACAGGGTATATTTTAGGTGGGTATATAATTATCATTCTGCCGCCTGTATTACTACTGAGGCATCATCCTGCCTTTCATCGTTAATATAAACATAATAGTTGTCAGGAACCTTTGATTTTGATTGTCCGTTCTCTTTTGTAACCCTGTCAGCCACGCCAGCTCCAAAAGTTGTTTTAGGGTCAGGCGTATAATCAAGCATCTTGTTTCTTGCATAAAATTCACTTGCTTTTGTTTGAAGGGTTTTAGGGTCAGCGGTCAAAAACTCCCAAAAACTATTACTCGGTGTTTTCGTTCTACGGTCTATTGCTGTATCCTGCTCTTTCTCTATCGCTGTTTTAGGTGGTTTTGCAAATTTTCCCGTATTTGTTAGCCACATATACCAGTCAGAGCCTGCTATTTCTGATTTCCAATAATTCATTATGTTCTGCAAATCTTCATACATAGTATGAAAAACAGTGTGCTTATCGGTGAAAAGAACGTTCATTAATTCAATTGCCACCAATGTTAAAAATATAATACTAGCGCCAATTAACAATAATTTAAGGTTGGCAAGCAATCCAGCTTTACCCATTAAAGCTATAGACACAGCGAGCTTGCCCAAATTAACTATCAACGTTCCAAACTTCCAAGTAGCAAAAGCAGAGCCGATTAAGAATACAGCTTCAGCTAGAGCGTAAAGGGTGGTTTTCAAGTTACCGTTTACTTTACCCCAGTCATAGAAGGATTTAAGAACATCTTTAATAATATTTTTATTAGCGTCTGAACCTATATCACGCATTGCCAGACTGAATAGAACGCCGATATTTGAGGCTAAACCTCCAGTGGTTTTACTCATCTTTTCCATAAGTCCCTCGAATTTGCCGCCAGCACCAGACATTTTAGCAAAGGCTTCCGATACCATTTGGAAACTAATACCACGAGCTGAGATCATATCTTGAACTTGCTCTTTTGTCCTTCCTGTCATTTCGCTAAGCATTTCCAATATAGGAACACCAGCTTTTGCGAAATCTCTCAATTCACGCCCTGAGAGATAACCCATATTTCTAACCTGCCCGAAATTCATAGCAAGCCTATCCATAGGAACGCCAAGACCAGCGGCAACATCACCCAATGTTCGGGTTTCAGCGATAACGTTTTCAAAACTTGAACCCATCGCTATCATCATTTTAATAGTTGATTCAGCCTCTTCAAAAGAAAAGGGGGTTTCAAGAGATAGCGCCCTCATGTCCTTAATCATTTTGTCAGCTTTTGCTACACTACCTAACATAGTTTCAAAGGAAACCCTAGTCTTTTCAGACTTAGCACCTGCTTCAGCTATCTTTTTAATGCCGTACCCTAACCCTGCAAGAACTAAGCCAAGGGAAAAGGCTGAAGATTTAACAGCTTTTAAATTCTGATCAAACGACATTAACTGCTTTCCGTCAGCTTTAACGCCTAATGTAACGAGTAAGTCTCTAATCGTTGTTGCCATCTTTTTTCCTGTAGTATTCGTTTACATCATTTTCAGCACTTATTAAATCTGAGATATGTAATAGTCTTACAAAGGGCATTTTTATAGCGTCTCCGTATCCGCAGTATTCGTTTTTGACTGCTGTCCAAACGAGGTTAGGGCGTTCTGAGATTTCTCTGTAAATTTGTTCAATAGTTCTGTCAGGTTTGCTGGTATACAGCCGTTTTCTTGGGCTGTATTCCAATGTTCCCCCAAGTAGTACCTGACAGCCTCCGTAAGTATTCTATCATACATCATAAATCCGTATTTATTCATAATCTCACGTTGGTTTTTAGGCTGTGCCATTGGAAGGTCGTCTACGGTAGTTGTTCTGAACATAACCGCTCTAATCTTTTCTATATCCTTATCATCAAGCATTTGTTTTGCCACTACACCCCAATTTATTTTGGATATATCAGTGTCAAGACCACCCATAAAATTAGGGATAATACCTGAGACTTTAGCGAGCATAAGCCTATAGACTTTTTCATGCTCAAAGTTGTCTGGGTCTGTAAATTGAACCTTCGCTTTTCCTACTTCAATTTCTTTTAACATCATGCACCTCTTGTTTTAATTTATACCTGTGGTAATACTAGTTCAGTAAGATCATCTCCAGCACCACCGAAATTAGGCACGTCAAGTTGTCCTACAAGTTTCCATACTGTATCGCCTACATCAGTTCCAGCAGGACTTGAAACAGCATTAACCTTACCTTTACTTGAACTAAGCACCTGAGTCCCGTTGTTTTTCCATAGGAAAGAAACAGTAAGATTCTGCAACCAGCACTGATTAAGAAAGTCGTTTGAATTGCTTGTCTGCGGAATATTGAGCGTTACAGTAAAGTTTTTCCAGCCGGGGTGTTTAGTGAAAATAATCCTGCCTTTGGAGTTATCCGTTTTGGTCGTGTTCTTTTCATTATCAAGGGAAAAGTCCATTGACCCGATATTTACACCGTGTGCAACCCCTGACCCCGTGATTATGACGTTCTGATCTTCTAAAGCATAATTCATAGTTAGCCTCCTATTTAATTTTGCCTGTTATTTGTATTTTACTTATCGAGTTCGTTTTTTCTGAGTCTGCAAGGATACCAGCCAAAACCTCATTAAGTTTGAGCGTTGCATCGTATGTAGCTAAATCAGGCATCGTAACGTCAATTGAACCCTCTACAAGTAATCCCTGATCTACGCCCTTTGTCTGTAACGTAGTAGTTATAAGATTCTCAATTGCATCAAACCAGAACTGAGAAAAGTAAACATTAGGATTCGTCTGCAACATATTCATAAGAGCGTTACTTACAACGTACTCAAGATAATCCTTTATCCAGAGGCTTTTAGCACTTACGCCAGTAGTTGAAAGAAGCCCCTGAGCGGAAGTTGAACCACTTGAAGTGCCCATAATAGTTGATTTAAGATTAATACTTTCGCACCTTGCGTACTTCTTAGCTATTAAATTGGTTATAGCGGAGTCTGTAAGCGTGTCTGCGGTGATTAAAGCAAGTGGGGCATAGCTAGGGTTAGTCGCTCCGAAAAAGTCTGGTATAGTCGCACCAAGCTCACAGGCAACAAGGCTGTAAGTAGTATCAGCTGAATAGTAAAGGTGTGATCTTGCAAACCTACTTAACATTGTACTTCCAATATCTGTCGTTGCACTGCCTATAGCGTCGGCGGCTGCTGTAACTGCATGGAGCTGTCTTTTATCTGCTTCTACAAGAGTCGTGAGCGTGTCAAGAGTCGCTTCAAGTGTTGCGTCAACATCAGGACAAGTAAAGTAGAAATCTGAATTGCTTGCCTTAATAGCAGCATAAGCAGTTCCCCACGTTTCAACGGCACTTCCAAATACCGTTTTAGTTACTGTAACAGTCGAAACACTTGTAAGGGCTGTAATCGTGCAGCTCATAACGTCAAAGTCTGTGTTTTCGTCTGTTGCACCTGTAAACTCAACTGCAAACCCTTCTTTATCTCCTGCCTGTGTTGCTCCAGTATTAAGTGATACTGTTACTTCTGTAATCGTTGCAAGTAATTCAAGTGCTGATTTGACTGCTGCTATATTAGCATCATAGGCAATAGCTGCCGTTGTTAAAGCATCGAGAGTAATTGTAAACTCTCCTGCTGTAGCATCGGCATCAAATACGAATGTCTGAGTACAGTTAGCGTCTGAGAGCTTCTTTCCAAGCATCAGATTATTGGGTGATCCGCCTTTTCTTCCTACCTGACCGAAATGTGAAGTAGCGAAATTAAAGAAATCCCCTGAACTATAGCCCGCTGTTGTGACTGCATCAAGAGTAGTGAAAATCTGCGTTCTTTCGTCTGTATCGGTTATCTCTGAAATAACCATTGGAACAGAAAAAGTGTCCTCAAGTGAAAATGATGGCGTAGCGAGTGAAAAGGTTACTGCTGCTACATCCTGTTGTTTAGTTCCCATTTTTTATCTCCTTTATGGTTGTGTTACGTCAAATTCAGCACCGTCAACCTCTCCACGTATGCGGCTTAATCTTGATGCTGTTATGGTTCTGTCTATGGTGTATGCCATCATGAAGTCTACTGAGCATCTTTTAGTATAATTTGTTTCCTCTATAGCTGTTAAATCAGTTACAGGCATTGACTTTCTGATAACTAATCCAGATATTTTAAGCGTTAATCTGATATCATCATAGAACTGACTGTCAACTATTGCGTCTGCTATCTGAAAATAATCAGCCTGTGAAAATACATTAACTGATAAAGTCAAGTTTTTATAAGTGCGATATGTTATTTTATCTACACCGTCAGGGTATAGCTTATCGGCGTTAGCGTCTAAATTTCCTGAAGTTATAACACCTAAGAGAATGTAATTATCAGTTGGCTTGGCTTCATCCTGATCGTCCCAGATAATAGTCATAGCAGGATATATAGAGTACATCCAATCATAAACAGCGTCTTTATGTGCCTGTAAAATTCTACTCATTGTCCCCTATCCTTTACAAATAAAATCTCATTCCTGCCTATACTGGTAACACCTTCAAACGGTTCGTTGGTCATTGCAATATATATAATCCCACCTATCGTAGTCGAGTCATTTAACTGTATATCTTCATGTGTCATAAACAATCTGACATCTCTATTTCTGTAACCTTCAGGAAGTTTTAACAGATCATCTTTGCCCGCTGGTTGTAAATTACCTGTAGCAGAGAATGTTGTTGTAGTGCCAGCTGAATAAGTACCCTTAGTTAATGTCTTTCCGCTTACTCTGGAGATTGTCAGGGTGTCTGTACTAAATATACTCATTAATTTTTACCCATTTGTATCCATGCAAGAATAGCTAATCCTATATATTGTAAACCATGCGATATTATGCCAAATACTCCGCTGTTTTTAGACTGGTTGTTTTTTATTTTGCCAATATCTTTAACATTATCTTTTACCGTTATCTTAATATCATCGTACTTTTCAGAGGTGTTTTTTACCATCAGATCCATTCTGTCAATTATATTTGTGTTCATATCGGTTATGCGTTTATCAATACTTTCTACAAGTGTTTCCATGTACTCTCTATCGCTTGCCATTTTCAGACCTCTTTAAATATACAATCTTCAATTACGCCATTAAAAATATCCTTAACAAACTTTATCTGTTCTTTGGTAAACTGATTAAAACCACCCCTTTCATCCTGTAATCTTATCGTTATATAAGCATAACCATCCTTAATTTCATTGACATTGAAATATTCAGACAATATACATTCATGGTTAGGAGCTATCGGAAGGGGGTTTTTAAGGTCTACCTTATCCTTTACAATAGTTTTTTTACTTAGCAGGGTGTCAGATACATCCTCAGCATACATTATAGGTTTAATGATTATATCAAGAGCCTTTTCAGGTATCTTAATTTGAATTATGTTCGTACTATCCATTTCAAAGTCAATATCACTATCAATTAAAGTATTAAGTTTCTTTGCGTTATAGCTTTCTATTCTAATCATTTTTACACTCCTTAATGATTTACAAAAGCTCGTGCTTTCGTTAGTTCAACACCTGTCAATTCCTCAGTATAAAGCATGAGATTTTTACGTTGTCTGGCTGTATCGGTATCTACAAATACATAAGCACTATTTGCGGCGTCAAGTGTTGCCAGTGCAGCGTAAGAAAGTGGAATAGCATATCCTGTTACTTCGTTATGAAGCAGATAATCAGTGTCAATAGACTTAATAGAGGCAGGAACTACCCAGCCTGTACCGTCATGTGAGGAAGTAAAAGGAACTACTTTAGTTTCAGCTCCGTTGTGGAATATTCCAGCAGGGTTACTTGTCTGTTTAGTGTAATCTGTGATACTGGCAACAACAGGCGAACCATCAACATAAGGGACATAAACATGAATTAACCCAGTAGCATCATCCGTATAGTCATCAAAACCATACATGATATTATAGTGAAAAAATCTCTGAGTTTCGTATAGGTCTATGCCAGAATTGGTTATGTTGTTTGAATTTCCTGATATATCAAGCAACGACCCTTGAGACGGGGTGTCTAGCTTTTCAACAGCATCTATGGATACTTTCAGATCGTAAATATCACCTTTCAGATACCTGTCGTCGGCTCCTCTTTTTCCTATCAAATTAACAGAAAAACTCCAATTTCCTAAAGGTACTAAAGTGACTGTTTCGGTTTCTGTGTCAATCCCTGTGTCAATGTTAGTTCTAGTTACTGTCCATATTTTGGTGGTTTTAGAATATGAGGACTCAATTTTGTATGTGGCCAAATCAATAAAAACAGAACTAAACTCTATTAATCCTACAGCTGTTCCAATTCCTTCATATAATATAAAATCATTGTCTATCGTATTTGTTCTGCCTATATACCCTGACGTAGCTGTTGTGCTTCCGAATAGCACTCTTTCAGTTTCATCACCAGTATATTTCCAGTAATAACTATAAGCCCAATCTTTATCATAGCTAAACACAATAGGAGCTGTTAATGTTCCATAACTTGCAACTCCGTCAAAATTTGCACAGAAACTTTCAGCAAGTTCTCCATCCCATAATGAAGGTAAATTATTCTTAGTCCTTTCTATGAAGTCATCACCAGACTTTTTACCTAATCCCCAGCCTTTTAGATGTCTAATCTGCTGTTGTGCAAATACACTCAATTTACGCCTCCAGTTATTATCCAAGTATTAGTAGCATAACAAGCAAGCTCACAGGATGAATATTGTGCATCCAAGACAAAGCTATTATTATCAACACCATTTAATGTAACCCCTGCAACTGATTCAATAGTCTTAACCCCTGAACCGTACCCCTGAATTACTATCCGTGAATTAGTAGGTATAGCCTGATTCGCAAAAGTATCTATTGAAACTGTCTGAACATCAGCTCTAGTAAGCGATATAGGTACATTTACATTTGTGGTAATTAAAGTATGTGTTGCATCTGCAATAGCGCCAAAAGCTGTCTGGTGTTGTGAAAAAGTAAGCTCAGCGTCAGTTAGATGATTATACTCACCTACAGCGTTTCCACCATCAAGACTGATCTTAGCTTTAAATCTTTCACCGAAAGCACGGTTAATATTGAACTCAATAGCTCCCGTTACGCCACCAGCGGCTTTTGCATAAGCTCCAGCACCATCATTGACAACAAAGCAAATCTCAAGGTTTTCGCTTGCAGCTTCACCAAGTGCTGTGTCGTCTGCTGTTGCGAAAGGTCTAACAAGAAGTCCCATAACCTCTCTTCCGTCTGTGTCTGTTACAGGGTCGTGACTTGCTTCATACCTGATCTGAACCATGTTGAGAACGTTGCCGTAATCATCAGTTACAGTTACCATATCATGTACGAAAGTTCCTGCGGTAATAAAACCTGTTGTTTCTGTTCCTGCCTGTGTTACAATACCACCTTCTTTTGCAGCTGTGTTGTAAGCACCGTCTGACATTTTAAGGTTATCTGCGATCTGTGCGTTTGCAGGGATCAGCGTGTCTACAATGACATCACCGTCACTTGCACTCAAACCTGTAAAGGTCTGGGTTTCGTTAAAAGGCTGTCTTGCGACACCCACCTTGTCCATATAGTCTTTAAGGAGATTAAAATTACCCCCCGTTTTCAGACCGACTTGTCTTTCATTAATAGTCATCATCTTCTCCGTTTAGGAAACTATTATTATCTCGTCTGTGTTATCTGCATGGTGATTAAGTGTAAAGGTTGTTTGCGATGCCCATACTACATCCACACCTTTAATCATGTATACGCCGTTAAAATATATCTGAGTTTCAGCTAAATTAAACACTGAAGCACGTGATGAGAAATTAGCGTCTTTTCCTGAAAACGTATAATTAACTCCTGAAGCTATTCCACTATAGACAAAAGCAGTAGCATTTGAACCTGTTATTGAAAGCCTCGTGATATTATTCGCCGAAGCTCCCATGAGCTCCATCAATCCTGTCATTGGATTAATTGCATATTTTCTCATGTTACGACCTCACTATCTTTGAGATGTTCTCGTCTGCATCGTAAGTAATGTCAAGTGTTAAAACGGTTGCTGTTAAAAGTGAGAATACTATTTTAGTCGGGTTTTGGCTGGCGTTATAAGTATAATCAGCTGTGTCAAACTCTACATCTATCATCATTCCGTTAATTGTTACACTGCTTCTGGTTGTTGATATGCTCATAATTATTCCTCTATGTAAGTTCGTATGATATAGACCCTATATTCCCTTTACAGTACGCATACAATGTTCCCCCGCTTGCCGGTTCAAAAACATACATTGTAAATCTAACAGCTATTTTAGAATCAACTGTTGCGGTAGTAGGTATCGTTGCGGATTCCCTTACTAATACGTTTTTCCTGCTTGTATTCTGAAAATCACAATTAGCTGCTGTTATCTCTGTCCATGTGTCTGCTTCTAATTTTACCTTAACTGTAGCCATTCTATCCTCCTATCGGTCTTATTTTCCATAATATTGCTTTCCAGAGTATGCCCTTATCTATAAGGGGCTGGTTTTTCCCTTTACGCTTAATGGTGCTTTTAGCGTTCGGAGTTGCCCAAGATGAAGCGGTTTTTATTTTCTTGACTATTTCCGTTCTCATAAAAGCACCGCCATATCCCGCAGATTTTCTGAGGGTGAAGCTAGGTTTTAACATATTTATTTTTATTACATTTCCAATCACCCTAAAAGCATTTTTTTCCTGTTCATCAAAAGTCGACCGCATAAACGATCTTTCGGGTATAGCCTTTATTGAGCTTTGCCCAAGACCCTCCCGTATAAGTGACAGTCCTTTTCTAGAAGACCCTAAATCTTTTCCTTTTATTTTATCCACACCATACTCATTATAAGCAGCATATTCAGCTATAAATTTTCCGCTACTGCTGTTTTCAGAAAACATTTTACCTGTCATTGATGTAGAAAAGACACCGATATCAACAGATACTTTGTTCTGTTTAAGTAATCTTTTAAGATTCCCATAACCCATATCAGTGTCTCTAATTATGCTCATACCACTATCACTCCCAGAGAGTCCGTGCAACTCCTGATAACAGCGTTATACAGCCGACCGTATTTAGTCGAGTCATATCTATTTGCATCAGGAATACTTCTTACAAAGTCTGAATACTCTATCTCTGATCTTCCTGCACGCTCCTTTTTCACCGCCCCACCAGAGGGGCTAACCCCCCCAGCAGTCGGACTTACCGCCAAGGTCAAGAGGTGCGAGGCGAGATAAGTTTTTGCCATATCCTCTTTATAGGTACAGGCTGGTAATGATACCAGATTGTCCGCATAAGCTATCATTTGAGTGAATACATCATCACTTACAGTTGACAGCTCAGGGGCTATTAAGAGTATGGTCGCTTTACTTGTCATTTGTTCAACTTCTTAATCTTGGTTGTTCTCATAGCTTTGGCTGAACTGTTTGTAAGCTCAAGAGCTTCAAGAGCTTCGACTGTCTCACAATCCTTAACCCATCCACACTGTTCTTTTGCGCTCGATTTCTGAGGGGCTGGGGCTTCTACCTTAGTTTCTGTCTTTTCGACTGCTACGAAGCCGTCAGACACAACAACTACATGGTTCTTTTTCATTGCTTCAAGACAGCCTGTATCTTTGAAAAGCTCTGTTGCCTTTACATTCGATTCATCTTTCGTTTCATTGTCAGTAAATGTGATTGAACTGTTAGGAGCAAAAGCCACCTTTTTCTTGCCTACACCTACATAATAGATAAACGGGGCTTTGTTTCCGCTTGTGTTTACTTTAATAATCATTTCCGCACCTCTCGTTTTAAGTTATATACCGTACATATAATTGAAACTTATCGGTCTATAGATAACTGTTCCAACTGTTTCAGTTTCGGAAGGGACTTCACTTGTAAGACCCGACCATTCCTCTGGGTAAGATGTAACGTCCATAGGTTTAACGAACTCTACGCTGTCAACACCGTCATGGTACATACAAGCCATTTTAGTTGAGCCTGTTCCTGCTGTTGCACATTCAGTTCTAAAAGCTATTTTTATTCCTACACCGTTTTCGTCTGTAAGTCCTTTCTCAATAGCCTGTCTGAGTGTGTCAGTGATACCACTTGAAGCGTCAAATTTCTGATCCATAACAGATTTATAAGCAATAGGTACAAGGTATCTGTTAGGGCTTATAGCACCTTCAGAAGCCTCGAATATTGTCTGAAACTGTGTCTTAGCGTCATCATAGATTTCCTGCATGGTCTTATCAGCCCAACTTCTTGAAGTAGTTCCAACGTTCATTGGAGCTTGTGAAGCTGTTACATAAGCATCATTAAGAAGCCCTGTTTCGCCGTGTACTGTTGATCCGATATAAGCTATTGCGTTGTCTTTCTCTGCAAAACCACGTCCAACTGCATTAACCTTTCTGTTACGAATAGGAACACCGAGAAGGATCATTTTTCTAAGCTCAATTCTGGTTACTGAATAACCAAGACCGATATTCTTATTCTTATGTACGATCTCTTCACCTGTGATCTCTACCATAGGAACTTTACCGTTATCACCGATAAATTCAGCTTCATAAACAGAGTCTTCCTGTTTCCAACTGAATGTTTCAGCTCCAGCAGCACAAGCAGTCATATTGACGCTCATATCTTCAGGGTATCTGAGAGTTCTTTTAAGAACTTCGTGCATCCTAGGGTCACGGCTTCTAAGCGTAAGGGCAAGAGCTACAGCAGCACTATCAGCGTCCACAAATACATCATTGTCAAGGGTCTTGTCATTTCCTGCATCATCAAGGATGTAGCCTTTTGCGTCTTTCATAACTGGAAGTACAGAGTCCTTTTCAAGTTTAACCTTTCTAGGTGTATAATCAGGAACAAGCCTGTCTACCCAGCCATATCTCTCTTTTGCGTCTTTGATAAATTTTTCACTTAATCTCATTGTTTCCTCCGTTATGCTGGCAGGTTGACGTCAAGTTCAACCAAGCCTGTTGTTGCGTCATACTGGAGTACAGAACAACCAGCGAGTGCAGCTGCTGTTGAGCTATCATCGTCTGTTCTTACTATTCCAATAACTGTCTTCCCTGTGCCGTTCGCTGTATGTCTAATGTAAACAGTATCACTAATGAGTATTGCTTCCTCTGCAACAGCCCAGATGGTTCCACGTCTTACATAATTAATATCAGCGTTTATTTTCCAGCCTTCATCTGACTGTTCTCTTGTCTGTGTGAATTCACTGAATCCCAAAGCTCTACGGCTTGTAACATCAGCAGCTACACTAGGGAGCATTGCCATATCTTCGTCATTTGCGTCTGAGCTGACAAAAAGCCCGAAAGCAATAGCTGCGGCGTTAGCATTAACAACAGCGGTCGTGCAGTTAGTAGTAGCAGCGAGTGTATAAGTAGTTCCAACTGTATCAGAAACGATTGTGATAATAGCAGCATCACTTGTAGCGGTTATGCCTGATTCCTGTGCATTGAGTATCACTACGAGTCCATTAGCGATAACAGTCGTGGTCTGTGAAGTCTGGGCAACACTACAATTGGCCGTACCAACTACTGTAATTGTTCCTACAACAGACTTGATAACACATGTAGCACCAACAAGAGAAGCTACAGCGAGTGTTTCACCCAGATTAATAGCAGCCACAAGAAGAGTTGCTATCTCTGTTTTTGTAAGTGTTGCACCACCACTATTTACGTTATAAGCTGTACCGTTTACTGTTGCAGTCGTTGAAAGATTAGCACCGGTAACCGTAACAGTCTTTGAGTCATAAGTATAACATGTTCCGTTAATAGTTGCTGTGGTTGCAAGGTCAGCAGCCGTTACTGTAACAGTATCTTTCTTCACTGAGCCGTTTACCTTTGTGTCAATAAAATAATTTCCGTTGCTGGATCTCATTCCAGCGGTTGCTTTGTTTGCGTAAGTATCTACGCTAGTCTGTCTAGCCATTTCATCCCTCCTTATTTATCTTCTTTGAAAATTGCATCTTCAACGGACTCGACTTTACCGTCTCCAATTTTGCTCTTATTAGCCTTAACAGCGTCTTCAGCCATTATCTTGGCACTTTTCCAAGCTGTATCAAATACCTTTACATCTTCTTCATCTTTAATGTTGAGAGGTTTAAGGTAATGATCTATGATAGATTCCTTGTTTTCCTTGAGGGTGTCTTTTTTCTCAAGTTTCAAAGCATCCATAATAGACTCAACTTCAGAAATCTCCTTAGCCATTTCCTCTACCTGTGCATCAGTTACAGCTACTTTTTCAAGGTCTTTTACCTTGTCTTCCAGTACCTTTGATTTTGCGTCAGATACCTTGATCTGTGCTTCAAGGTCTTCATTCTTTTTCTTCGTGTCGTTAAACAGCTTTTCGGCTGCTTCTACTATTTTGACGTCTGCGTCTTCGACCTCAATAGTAGAATCCTGAAATCTTAGTTTCATCTTTTTTTTCTCCGTCATGCTATCAATTAGTAATTTGACTTCGCTTCCTGCTCTGCCTTTTGGCACTAGAGCTATATGGTTATATCTGATATTCTCTTGAGTCCCGTCGTAGGATTTCCCCTCAAAAGTTCCTTTATTGTCTGACATTTGAGCGTCATAGCCACAGCTTAATTCTATTGCTTTTCCTTTACTTATAGAGTCTTTTACAAAGTTAATGGCTTTTGAATCCTTAATTATCAGCTCACCGGCTAGGAACTTGTCTGATTGTTCTACTGATAGGACTTGCCCGACTTCTACGTCTTTCCAGTTATCAGGTGTTACCTTTTCTGTAGGGTGGGTTATTGTAAGTGACTTACCAAGTATAGTTGCCATTGAGTCGGCGTTAAAGACCTGTGAGGCGTCTCTATATAGCAAGCCTCTGCCTATACCCTTATAGTCGTATATTCCTGTACGGGCAAAATTAGCAGGTATAATTAAATAACCTTCGTCAGTTTCCTTGACATTCTTTGAATTAATTTCAACTCTATCAAAAAACTTCATTGCATTTCCTCCAGCAATCTGCTAATATTATTCCGTAATGTTTTCGTAATTGCAAGTGAGAGGTTAATTTGACACACATCAAGAAGGAAGTGGAGAGGTTCAACATTAAGTCGACTATATGGTCAAGTGGTTCGTGGTGGGATAGATTAGGGAGAGGGTCTTATCAGCTTGACTTATCTAAAAGTGAGATTATAAGAAGAGCGGTAACTGATTATTTAGATTCTAAAGCAATTGAGAGAAATCCGAAGTAGAAGTACACCGACAATTATATAATGATCCGGGTATATCGCCGTTAATATCGCCTCTAGTCCAATTAAATTTATGATTATTATTTGCAAGGTGCTGTTGTCTTGGATTTTTTAAAGTTGTATGATGCCATATAAACTCTGTAATGCCTATTGCCATATTTCTTGATTTGGTAAGTGCTCCGAACATTTTGCCCGTTTCAGTCCTTGCTATTGTTTCAGCACGTCTAAAGCTCTTGCCTGTTATCTTTATAATATCCTGTTTAATAGCGACCACACTCTTTCCGTCCGTTACACCCAAAACAACCGCCTTTCTTACAGATTCTATATATTCAGCCTCAACACTCCTTATTAACATCACATTTCTAGTTACAAAATCACCGAGTAAAGGAGCGAGCCAAGGTTCAGGAGCTAAAGGTATAATCCCTAAGCCCTGTTTAAAGTGTCTATTTAGTTGTAAGCGGTTATTGTAATTTATCTGCTGTGCCTGTGAAGCAAGGTCGATTCCTAGTCGCTGTTCCTCTATACCTGTCAGTAATTGGGACTGTGCCTGTCTGAATATCTCATTTGCCTTATCACCTGAAGCATCTATTGTCATTTCCTGTTTATGGGCTTTGACAAGTAAGCTAATCTCAGGGTCTATTAAAGCTCTTATCTCTGTAACGGTCTTTCTTAATTGTCTTTTAATGAAGTGCTGATATGACATTTCAGGTACATGAGGATAACGGAGGGGCTTGACATTCTTTGAGGGTTTAGTTTTTGATAGCCTTATCTGTTCTTTCCAGAATTTACGGTGTTCTGCTATGCTCAAATATCAGCCCCTTTTTTACAAATATACCCTTTTTGATATGTACCTTTAATCATTAACATTTATGCTATTCCCCCACAGGCGGGATAACTTTCTTTTCTTCCTCTGGTTCTTCACCCTCTATCGGTCTGTCAAATTCAAGATCATCAAGTTTCAGTAATGTTTGTTTAGTAGTACCGAGGAAGGGTTTTCTTGCCTCTTCATCAGTAAGCACCCCAGCATCAAACAATGATTTAACGGTCTGTGCGGTCTTTGTCTGTATCTCTGCTAGTTCTAAAGTAGTTGGTAGCACTACAGGGTTAAACGTCCATTGTACAGGTTCAGGGCTTCCATTTGATATCTGATTAATGAGGTCAAGCATGGTCTGGATATGATCTTCGAATATATCTACCTGATACTGCTCTAATGTAGCGTTATAATCCTTTTCAGAGCTTTCAGCACCTGCCAAAGTCCCTAATTGCTGAGAGAATAGTTTTTTTCTAGGCATATCATATACTGCTGAGGCGGTATCTAGGATAAAGTTAAATAGATTCTCTATGCCTGCAAGTTGATGTTGTATCTTTTTAAGATCTTCCTTTTCTGTTATAACCATCAGCCCGTCAAGTGATGTTGTCTCATTTAAGACCGTTAACCGCTCTGACAGCCCTGATTTATCATTAGTGAGCATCTGTATAAGCCCTTCGATTGAAAGTACCTTAGTGGAATAATCTATTAATATATCCTGTACGGCATCGTTTGATAGTCCGAAGGATTTGATCTCTTCACGCATCTTATGAGATAAAGCACAACTGAATCCCCCGTGTTCCTGTCTATGCTGCATGTCAATTGGGCTGGGCTCAAAATGAAGGATACGGGAAGGATGTACTTTCTTTCCATTTACTGTATACATACCTACGCTGCCATAGTTAGGCGCTAAAGGGTCTGTCTGTAGTTCTGAGCCTGTTATCTGCTGATAGGCTATAACTTCTAAGGATTCAATAAAAGTAGGTTTTTCAAGAGGTTCCTGTGCCTCTCCACTATCCTTACAATTAATATATACCCCTGCACCTCCGAATATCCTTGACTGTATAGCTGCGTCTACAAGTTTCCTGCCTACTTTTAATCTTTTAACTTCATCAGATAGTTTTTTAAGCTGGTTCTCGTCTTCCTGTTCTATGTCTATCCAATTCCTTAAAGCGTCCTTTGGTACGGTTTTACAGCCTTTCTGGATTAACCACCCGTCCCTATACTCAGTTCTAAGGGTAGACGGTTCCTGTGCTGTTGTTTCCTGTTTTAAGTATTTATCGACCTTTCTGCTGGTACGGCGTGAGCTTAAGTAACTATCCTTGAATTCTTTTAACTTTGTTTTTATGTTCCTTGCTGTTTTTGACATTATATCCTCCATAAATCAAATAACTGCCCTATTATAGCATATTTATTTATTTGTCAATATACTGTAAGGCATAGCGTTAATATCTTTTTTAAGCTCGAATATACCACGCATTAATATAGCATCAGACATATCAGGTGACCTGCCTAGAGCCTTTTTAACTTCTTCTTTTTTAATTATATATAGTCCAGTATCATCATCAACCTTATCCCTTCTAAGCATTGACAGCTCTTGTGATAGACGTTCTCTGTTAGTGGGGATAAGTACATCAGGCTCCATTGTACACTCAGCAGAGTTGATCTTTTCAGCCAGTAAATATACGCACTGAGTTTTTAGGTTCTGATATTTCTTCCTGAAACTTACGCCTTGTTCTTTAAGTTCAATGTTCTTTTCTTCATCTTCTGCGGTTACAATAGCACTCGACCCGTTGTTAAAGGGTACTGATTCCTTTAAGAACCCCCCTATGAATCCCCCTGCGCCGTCTGCATCGTAAGCCATTCTACTGGTAGGTATCTTGTATAGTTCAGCAAGAAACTTCATCTCGTTTATAACTTCCTGACCGTCTGATTTAGGGATTAGTGAAATATCAAGTATATGCCAACCCCGCCAGACAACTATAACGAATAGATCAGCGCCTTGTAACGCTATATCAGCCGATATATAGGTAAGTCCCAGAGGTTCCTTGGGTACTCCGTTTATAAAAGTATTAATCTGGGGTGATTTTATAAGCTGTGCTTTGTTATCATCATAATCAAAATTCCCTTTAACCAGCCTTTCTATCTGCACTATATCGCCACCACTTATAATACCTTTTATCCAGTCCTGTATCTTAGGGTCAGGGTTATCACTCGGAAGTGCCGGAATAAACTTCTTATCTTCAGTCTCTATATTGTCTCTGTACGGCATCCAGTATCTACGGTATACATGACCTTTATTAGGATTAAACGTTTCCAGACAGAATCGACTAAGCCCGTAAACGTCATTCATTGCCCACCCTGTTCTACTTGCAAGGGTAGTTATAGCTAATTCCTCTGATTCGTTGGATTCATCTACTCCGCATCTTGTAAGCTCTATACCTCCAAACCGTGTATAAAGGGGATCAGTTGGTAAATATTTAATATCAATGAACATTATTCTGGAGCCGTTATTGAACTTTATAATATTAGCCTGAGAGTCATAGCGGTAATCTTCCTGAGCCTTTATCCCGTAAAAGTCTAACAGCTTAAACATCGTTATAATGACCGACTTCTTTAGCCGTGTAAGCTCCTTTCTTGCTAGCCCCCACACTACCTTAGGGTATGAGATACAATCCATTATAGAAGCGAAACACTCAAGATAAGTCTTGCCCGATCTGGCACTTCCACCATATCCTATAAACTGAACTTCTGGGTTGTCCATGTGTTTCATCGCTTGAAGCTGTTTAGGTGATAGATAAGCTGGTTTTCCGTATATCCTACCTATGGGTATATGCTGGTATTCTTTACGTTTATATAGCTCTATATAGAGGTCAGTCTTTTGATTCATCTAACTTTGTAACCGCAGCAGCTCTTTTAATAAGTTCCTCTGTTGACATTCCTGAATAGTCTGCTTCAAAACTAATAGTTGTTTCCTGTCTAGGACTTCCAAACGCCCTTGTAAGTGCATATCCGAATATCTGGGTTAAGTCCCCCTTTGATACCCCTTTCTTTATCGCTTGCCCTATGAGGACTTCAAATGATTTAGATTTAGGGTTATCAATAATGGATTGTATCTCATCTTTATTCATTGCCAGCATTTCAGATATGATGTCATTTATCTGGGATTGTTTTAGACCTTCTTTCTTGAGGATTGTCTTGAGGGCTTTGGGTTTTCCCTTGAGGTTTCCTGACTGTCCTTTCTTCCATTTATGCTTTGTTAGGTTCTCTGGATTAGGCATCGCTGTTTCCTCGCTGTTCCATTTCCACTATAATCTCAGGGTCAAGCTTCTTCATGCGATCCACTATCACTTGACAATATTTAGGGTCAAGCTCCATTCCATAACACTTTCTTTGTAGTTGGTGACAAGCTATCATCGTTGTTCCTGAACCTAAAAATATATCTAAAATAGAATCCTTTTCTTTGCTCCCATGCCTTACGCATCTCTCGGTAAGCTCTATTGGCTTCTTGGTTGCATGGTGTTCATCCTTGCCCATCTTTCTTTGTATGTGCCAAACATCCGAATACTCCCTATTCCCTTGATGCGTTTCTAGTTGCGGTTTTCCTTTCTTGCAAACGTTTATTACTTCATAGGTATATTTATAGTCAGAGCCTAACCCATGAACCATTTTGTCCCAAACTATAATATTTGATAAATGGAAGGTGTTCTTAATGTGTGGTATTAACTCAAAGTTTCTTCTCCAGTCGAGGCTTATATAAGCAACAGAATCGTCTTTCATAGCTATAAACAACGAGGCTATAAAGGCAGGCATAAAATCAGCCCATTCTTCGTCAGTAAAATTATCGTTAAAGAAGCCAGCCAGCCAGCCTGCGTTTTTACTATCCATGCCAGTATTATAAGGAGGATCTGTAAAAACCATATCAGCCTTCTTACCATCCATCAGCCTTTCAACATCATCTATTTTTGTTGAATCTCCACATAGAAGCCTATGGAGTTCTTTGCCGTCCTTTGAGAAAGTGAATAAATCGCCTAAAACTATATCGGTTTTTATTTCTTCAGGCTGTTCGTAATTGTCCTCTACTGCTTCTAATTGTTCAGGCTCAGTATCAAAAGGGAATCCGTCAAGCCCCCAGTCCTCAAGGTCTTTAGCATCCCAGTTATTAGCTAGTTCGTCCCAGTCCCAGCCTCCAGTATTAGCATTTAGTCTGATATTAAGTTCCTTTTCATCTTCAACATTCAGATCAACTATTACACAGTCTACTTCTTTATGTCCTAACTTCTTTAGTTCTCTTACCCTGAAATGACCGCCTACAATGTTGCTTGTCTGCTTATTATAGATTATGGGCTCTACTACTCCGAACTTTTCAAGGCTCGCTTTTAAATTGTCCTCTTGCTTTTGTGTGCTTGTTCTGGGGTTATACGGTGCTGGGTTCAAGTCTTTGATTTTCATCTTCTTTATTATCACGGCTCACCTCACTAAGTTAATTAACTAATCAAGTTTAGATTATTTAGTGGGGGTTGTCAAGTTATGACGATTTACGGATATTTCTAATCTCACCCTCAAGACAGTCGAGGGCGTTTTTTACTGAATGATACCAGAATTTTGAGCAAGCACCCATAGGTTTTCTGGCAAACTTCCTAAGCTCACTCTTGAGATAAGGAACCTCAGCACTTGTAAAAGTTCTTGTATCGCTTTCGCTTGCCTCAGTCGAAGCAACCATTCCAGCACCGTTTGTATTTTCATTCCAGATTTTTACTTCCATGATTATCTCCTTTATAATTAATCCATCCATTTTTTACAAAACGCTTTATATCCCCAAGGATAATATTCATCAGCTATCGCAATCAATTCCTGTACGGTTTTTGCGTTGTTTATCTTTGGCTGAATAATTTGTCTTTCATGTGGCATTATCTGTTTGTGTGAATCAACTGCAATTGCTAACCACATCGAAGTTTTTTCAAAACTCTTTATTTCCTTACTCATAACGACCCCCTTAAAAATTAACTTAGCCTCGGTCATTCCCTCAGCCTCTATATAAACAATACTCCTTTAAATCGTGCTGTCAAGTAAATAATCATTATTTATTGAATTATTATGAGGTTTTTTGTAAGTGGGTAAAATATTTAATGATTAAGTCTTTAGGGTCTTTCTTCTTAGTCATAACTACCTCTTTGCATACTCACAATCGTCCTTTCCATCTATGTATTTTACTGTTTGATACTTTATGGTGGTAAATATCGTATACCTATATCTGTGGCTATACGTTACGCATGTTATTATAAATCCTGATATTTCCTCTCTTTTGTTGAATATCTCTATAACCGTTTTTAGTTCATTTTCATACAGCTCTGAGGATATGGAACTCTCTTTTAGCTCTAGGCTTCTATCAGCGTTCATCCTTTCTATGAGTTTTTGTTTAAACATCATTCATCATCCCTATCTCTGTTTACTTCATACTTCATCTTTACCTCCGTAAAATACGCTTATTAACCACTTCTGACAGTAATTATACAGCTTTTGAATGTTATTTGTCAATTTCTTCCACCTTCCGCTTTATAAAATCAACTCCTTTCTGTGATGCCAGTGTAACCAATATTACAACATCTTCGCCTCTGATCGTTCTGGTTGTTTCCTTTACTTCAAAATATCCTGCTTCAATAAACTGTCTGTATGGTATGTTTTTAAAGTTCAGTATTCCACTTTCTCTAAGGAATTTAAACAGGTTGTTCCGTCCATATCCTTTTATGTTCAGCACTCCAGCCACTTCCTGCATATTAATTGCAGTGTTTGAATCAATAATCTTGTCATAGAAGTCAACTTTCGGGGCTTGATCTTCTATTTGTTTTGCCTGTCTCTCGTTTTCTTCTGCAAGTTTTCCGGCAAGTAATAAGGCTTTTGAGTATGTTTGTGGAATTTCAAATACTTTTTTAAGCCTCTTTTCACATTCTATGAAATATTTTCTTGCAACCCGTCCTTTTTGATTGTTCTCGACCATTGATAATTCTTTTGCCATTTCAATGCTTATAAAATAGTCTTTAGTTCTACCACCGTTTTCTAAATTTTTAGAAAGCGTCAAGAAATCAATGTCCTTAAAAAAGTCGTATTTCTCGACCCTGTTTTTAAACCAGTCAGCAAATTTACTTTGAACTTCTAAAAATTCGTGTAAATCTCTTGCATTTACTGTTTCTTTTCCTTCGACTGTTTTGATTTTAATAAGATCATTCATGAAGTGTCCCCTCATCTTTACTGGTTCGTAAAACGCCCCAGCCTTCTGCAAAAGAGGAAGGGACTCAAAACCATATTATAATAACTTTTACTTGTCAACTTATTTAATCCTTTCAATAGTTTCCTTCATCACATTGTAAAACCTTATATCCCCTTTCTCTCAGGGCTTTTACTACACTTGATCTATCTTCGACTATAAACAAAACCTTATCAGGCGGTAATCCTGCTTTTTTAAGGTTCTCAGGCTTGATTATATGGTCTTTTCTGTGGTCGTCTGAATCTCTCATAAGGATTTTATCTGAATGTTTATAGCTTATAATATAATTGTTAAGCCATTCTCTTGTAAGTTTCTCTGAGCTGGAAGGTCTAGTAGTGCAATATACAATCTCATATTCCGTCTGTAAAAGTTCTAAGAGGTCAAGCATACTTTCTATAGGCTTATCTTTTAAACAGGCAGAATGGAACGTTTTATAGTCTCTATCCTTACACTGAATTAGTGGAAGTCGGTGAGTGCAGTCGCAAATTGTACCATCCAGATCAAATATCACTACTTTCTTCATCTTTTAATCTCCATTGTAAGTTTTAGCTCGTTTATGTTCATAGTATCTTAGCTCTTCCATATCACCTATATAATGCCATTTATGGTTCTTACAGGCTTTGTTAGTACACCTGTTTTTATAATCTGCGAGTATTTCTGATGGATCAGTTAAGTCAAGTGTTGTTTCTTCTACGTCACTTCCACAGTCGTTACATATACCGTCAAACCACATCTCTATACCTCTTGCTTAAAAGTTGTATGCTTTTCTTCTGTGTCGCCACCGTCTAAAGCAGAATGATTCTTTGCCTTCTCCCCTATAAGCTGATTAACCGCTGTCTCTAGGGCTTCTAGGCGGTCTTCTTTGATAGTGTCAACTTCAATATTGAGCCTCTGAATGTCTGAATGGAAATATTTGCACATTTTTTTAATGTCTGATATTTCCTTAGTAATAGTTTCAGATACAATTACCTTGTAGATGATCTCTTTTACTGTTTCTTTTTCGCTCATTACTCCACCTCTTTTAATGTTTTATACTCTTCATCAGTCAGTTTTGTTATGCCTACAAATCTGTATAATATATTTTCATTTTCCGTCTTTTGTATAACCATATTTGTCAATTCTGTTTTGTTTGGCATTTTGTCAAAATCTAGCGTAACTATAGTGCCACAAGATAATTGCACTGCTACTATGTATTTCATCTTACACCCCCTTTTTATTAAATGTTATACCGTTATTTTTTAGCACCTTAAACACCCCGTTTGTTGCTCCGTCTTTCCATGTTTCGTTGTTTCTGTCCACTCTAGTCCCGTCTGTAAGCATATCTAAACACCTTAGCCTTACTAGCCCTCTTACAAAGTTTACAGCGTTAATAGTGTGTCTGTGCTTTATTCGGTTACTTCTTATCATAACAACCCCCTAAAGTGTAAATAACAATTGAGCCTTTTTAGACTTGCTCAGGTCTAGGGGTTAGAAAATCCTTATTTCAACACTATTTTTAGACTTATACAAAGCACCCCAAAATTCCTTAAAAGGGCTTCTTAGCAATCTGAAAAACCCAGTTTGAACGCCATTAACCACTATGTCTAATGTGCTATAATTTCTCCAG
>Ga0222628_1000128_pt1 | contig 37437 bp, 89 predicted proteins | sample AntAcemetageno95_FD_179860 | JGI IMG/M metagenome (GOLD analysis project Ga0222628, IMG submission 179860) | Saline water microbial communities from Ace Lake, Antarctica - #95 | ecosystem: Environmental > Aquatic > Non-marine Saline and Alkaline > Saline | place: Antarctica: Ace Lake | collected...
TGTATTATCTGCTATTCTAATTCTCCCTGTTGTATCAGTGCTTTCAAAATTTGCAATATTGTTTCCTGTTCCTGCATTAACATCTAAAGAATACCCAGGACTCGTCGTCCCGATGCCGACGTTGCCTCCTTCTCCTTGTAAGACTAAATCCTTTATTATACTTAAGATTGTTCCTTGTCTAACATCCCAGCCCATATAACCAGAACCACTTCTTTGACGAAGAACCGTATTTTCACCTGTGTCTGTAATTTGAAGCATTATGTCTGATGCTCCTTTAATCTCAAATAACCTATTCGGACTCGTCGTCCCGATGCCGACGTTGCCTGCAGTATAAAACAAATTCCCAGAATACTCGCTCCAAGAAGTAGAATAATTTTTATAATCATCCCAGTTAAAACCAGTATAAACATCGTCCGTTGAAACATAAGTCACCGCAGAAACAAAACCAACCAATAAAAACATGCCCAAAACTAATCCAATTAATATTTTTTTATTTCTCATCTTTCAACCTCCAAAACCCATTTCCAAAAGGTTGTAATAAACTATAAAGTGCCCGAGTTTTCTCTAACAAAACATAACCTTCTCTTTTCCCTTCTTGTTTTATTTTATTTTCCATTTTTTAGATTAAAAGATTAACTGGATGCTGAGCAACAACGAAACCCAACACCAAAGGACGTATACTCAGGCGCATAAGGCAAAATCGCACAAAAAGGACCAGCAAGAGCCCCAGTGCCCCAACGGCCCCCACGCTCCACCGCACGACCTGTCGTACTCGTCGGGAAATAAACCCCATCATTTCCATATTTATTCCAAAGTCCGCTCGTTGAAGTTTGCCACTCCCCCTCTTGATTAGCATATTTCCATCCAGCAACACCATCAGGATTAGTCACATCAACTACTTCATCTGTCCACTCCCAAACATTCCCAGTCATATCATAAACTCCCTCTTCCGAATAACATCCACTAGCCCCGCCCGAATAAGTTCCTGTGTCACATGCCTCACCACTTTCATAACTATTATCTGTACAATAAGTATCAGAATCAACAACACAATAATAAGGTGCAACACTTAAACTATTAGGCAAATAATAAGTCTGCCCCTGAACATTAGCAGCTCCAAGCCACTCTGCATCACTACATAAATTCTTTCCTGCATTTTCACAAGCTGTCCTCGCACTTACCTGACTAACTCCAACCCAAGGCACAACTCCTGCCTTAGATTCCGCCTTCATTGTCCCCGGATTATTCCGATTAGCAATCTCCCCCGAAATCCCCATAACTGACCCTGTCGCCCCCGGCATAGATGCCTCATATTTGTCAATGCAATAACCTCCAACCTTATTAATATAAGCCATTCCCTCAGGACAAACATCTGAATAAACAAAACCTTCAACATAAACATCACCTTCAACATCCAAATTTCCTCCAACAGACAAATTCTCTCCAACACTTAAATTATTACTAACATCTACATTATTTACAAAAAGTCCGCTAATCCTAGAAGTTAAATTTCCTAAAAACCCAAAAAAGCCAGTCCCAGTAGTAGTAATATTTTGCGAGCCTAAATTAAGATTACTATCTGCTCCAGTATAAGGCACATAACTTCCATTCGCAGTTGAAGCATTAATCCAATTCAAATCATTTGAAATTTGTGAACCTAAAATCCCCGTCAACTGACTTCCATTTCCATAAATTAGTCCTGTCGCATTTATGTCCCCGACAACGTTTAACTTGTTTTGAGGACTCGTCGTCCCGATGCCGACGTTGCCTTGTATTGCTAAGTCCCCCGTTGTTGTCCCTTCCGACCAAGCAGTGTCACCAATCATAACATTTCCTGCTACACTTAATTTTTCTCCTGGAGTATCTAATCCAATTCCTATATTTCCAATATCTCTAATAAAGATTAGAAAGTCATCATCAATACCGTCTGCCCCTGTTGCCCCTAAACTTATCCTATCATTAGCACCATTATATTTTAAATATCCTCCTAAAGTATCATAATTAGTCAAGAACTCTGTTACCCTTAAAGTAGAAGAATGAATGTTAGCATCATCACTTCCAATAGTAAGTGTTGTATTGTCATTTCCACCATTAACTTCTAAATTCGCCCCAGGACTCGTCGTCCCGATGCCGACGTTGCCGCCATTAAAATAAGAATCTCCAGCACCATTAATTTTAGCATTAGTTCCAAAAGTTCCAGTTCCAACAACACCCAAATTATTTCCACTAAAAGAACCTGCAATAGAACCAGCAGTATAAAAATACATTGTAGAAGATTCTGATTTAAAATAAGAATGTGTTCCATCACTATCAAGTATTTGCTTTCCTTTCAAATAAACAGCCCCATTCACATCTAATTTTGATTTCGGACTAGTCGTCCCGATGCCGACTTTGCCGTTATCCAGTAAAGTTAACCCTCTATGTATAGATGAAGATGTTGCCAAACTTATTGTATCTCCTTCAGCTAAAATATAACCTTCTCCTGTATTATCTGCTATTCTAATTCTCCCTGTTGTATCAGTGCTTTCAAAATTTGCAATATTGTTTCCTGTTCCTGCATTAACATCTAAAGAATACCCAGGACTCGTCGTCCCGATGCCGACGTTGCCGTCTGTTTTTACAACCAATTTCCCATTTACGTCCAAAAGCCCAGTTGGACTCGTCGTCCCGATGCCGACGTTATCTCCTATATTAGTTAAAAAAGTATTAGTTCCTGCTCTTGACCATATTGAGGAATTTCCACTAAATGTTCCTGTAATAGTTCCATCAACATCTAAGTCCCCATTTACAAGTAAATCATTATTGAAGGTCACATCGTCTATAAAAGTTACATTTTGCCTAGTAACATCTAAGGCAGTTATATTATAAAAGTATCCAGTTTGTGCGTATATATCTCCATCAATAATACTTACTCCTCCATCATTCCATAATCCATTGAAAGAAAAGTTTCCTACTACTGATGTGTTAAGTGGCATGAAATAGTTTGAATTATATCCATCTAAATTGTCTTCTGGAAAGTTAAATGTTGAATCAGCGTCTGTGTTAAAGTTCAATGCAGAAACAAAAGATAATAAAAATAAAAATAAAAAAGATATAAGAAAAATTGATTTAACCGACGAACTAACTCCCATTAAGGTTTGAGCCTTCGCCTTATCAATTTTTCCTATCTTTTTTTTCATTGTTCTTTTTAGATTTAAATTAATCCACTATTTCTCAAACCTTGTGCAGCAATTCCGATTGCCGAAGTTGCGATAGCCAAAGCGAAGAATAGAGTAGTTAATCCAACTAGAGTATCAGCAGCACCTGTTACATTACCATCTGCTTGAGCTGTTCCAACTTGCTGAGCAACTGTTGGCAATAACGCTGTACCTACTAAAATTACTATAAATCCACCTATAATATTTCCTAACATTTTAATCACCCCCTAAAATAGTCTCGTTAATAGAGCATGTCTTTTTTGTAAAAGTTTTTCCATGAAGATACATGTAAAAAAAGTTTTATAAATATCGTTGTAGTTTTCAAATAATAACAAAATTCAATAAACTAAAACTTTAGGGCAATATATTAGAATTAATTTTTTCTTTATGAGGACATATTCCCCCATTAAAATACTTTCCCCAGTTACAATTAAAGCATAAAGTTTGAAATCCAACAGGAAAATTATTTCTATATAACCAAACTGTAATTTTTTCTTTTATCTTTTTTCTATGTCTATTGCCATTACCATTAATATGATCTATCGTCAAGAAAGCTGGATTTTTTTCTCCACAACAAACACATCTTTTTCCATAATAATTAAATACTTCTTCTTTACATTTAACTTCATATTTTTTCTTTGATTCTCTTGAACGCTTATTTGCTAATTCTCTATTATTTTCTCTCCATTTTGATTGTCTTTTTCTAATCTTTTCTTTTACTTCTGGCTTCTTAGCATTCTCTCTTCTCTTATTATTAATTTCATCTTTATGTTCTTGATAATTCTTTTTCCTATCTTCTTTGTTTTTGTATGGCATTTTATTATAGAATATATTGGAACTACTTATTTATAAATATTAGTAACTACTTTTCCATAGATATTTATGATAATATATTATAAACGATATTTAAAAAAGATTAAAAGAGTACTATAGTATGGCAGAAACTAAAAAGGTAGCTTGGAACGCATCTGAAGGTTTGATTATGGAAATATCTAAGAGAAGATCCTTAGCAAATAGCTTTTTTATACAGGGTAGTTTACGAAAAGCATTTTCTACATTGGTTGCTGTTAAGCAATCTGTTATTCAATCATTTGAAAAAAATGAAAGAGAGGAATTAAGAAAGATGGAAGATAAATTTAATAGAATCTCATCTGCATTGTATGCTTCTGTTGCAAATTCATTTAATTCTAATTCAAATAAAGCATACTGTATGGCTATCGGACTTGCTAGAAAGTTTTATTCAGAATATAATGATAGATTGATGGATTTACTAAATGATAGAGGTTATTTAATTGGAGAACAAACGGATGCTTCTAAGATGAAGTTTTAAAATGGAAGAATATAGAATTAATTCAGAAGAAAAAGTTAGAGTATTGAAGTTACCTTTCAAATTGCCCTCAAAATTAAAAGATATATTGAATGGATTCAAGTGGGCGATAAATTCTAAGAAACAATCAGCTGTTTTAATAGTAGATGGAAGAAGTGGTATGGGAAAAACTACATTAAGTACACAGATTGCAAGTTATATGTCTGAAAGTTTTGCTTTAAAGGATATTCACTTTACTCCTGATAGTTTTTTAGAGGCATTAACACATACAAAGAAAGGAGACACTATAATTTTTGATGAAGCAATGCTTTTATCAAGTCGTGCAGCACTTTCTTCAATCAATAGAATGATTGTGATAGCAATGAGTATGATTAGGTCTAAGAATTTGTTGATTATCTTTAATGTTAATTCAATTTTTGACTTGGATAGGAACTTAGCACTATCAAGAGCAGACTTATTGATACATTGTTATGGTGATTCACTTACAGATAAGGGTAGATTCCTTGCTTTCTTCAAAGGAGCAGATGGAAATGATAGAATTAAGCAGTTATACATACATGGAAAGAAGTTTTATAGCTATGGATTCCCTAAATCAAACTTTAATACTACCTTTAGTTCGTATTTTACTGTAAATGAAGCCGAATACGAAGCAAAGAAGCAGATAGGGGTTAATAAGTTCCTATTAGGTGACAAAAAGGAGAAAACTACTAGGGATAAGGTTGCTAGAGACAAATTGATAGCCTATTTGTACCAAAAGAGGGATATATTGGATTTAACACAGGAAAAGATAGCTGAAATAGCAGGAATTGGAGCTAAAACAGTATGGAGTTCTTTAAACAGTTCGTAATCTGAGGTTTTCCAAGGCATTTGCGAACAAAAAGGCGGTTTTCACGGTGTTTTTCGTAATTCGTCGTTCGTAAAATAACATAAACACTTACAATATGATAATTTATTGGGGCAAAAAGCCCATATGAGTGTTTTTTTTGGGTTCAGTCTAGGCACTTGGCTCTGTTGGGCAACACAATCCAATCCAAACCCTATTATAATAGCCCATCCTGACCAAACTAGGCATGAGTTTGTTACTCTACCAGGCATTGATGATCTTATTGGTTCTTTATAGTGTTGTATCTAGGCAGTAGTATCTTTCTAGGCGTTTGAACTAGGCAATGATTTCCAAAGGTGTTCTATACAAGTGTTATAGGGTGTTGTATGGGGGGTTATTTTTGGACTTAAAAAAATTATTTTTTTGATTTTTTTATATTTTTTTTTGTGTATAATGTTTATTAAATGTAGTTATCGTAATTGTTTTATATTGATCCTATTGATTAACTACATATAACTTAAACCTTCTATATATAAATAGCGTAAATTAATTTTAAACCCATAGCCACCCCACACACTAAAAAGCATATAAATATCTTAAACGAAAGGTTTATATACTAAAGGTTATTAGATATATTAAGATTAAACACATAATCATACAAGAAGAAAACAAAAAGGATCAAGGGTTTTCAATTTATTTTTACCTAATCCAAAAACAAAAACTCGCCGTTACTTTAATCTTTCGGGATTACCCAAACGGCTTATACTCAAAATGACAAACAAACAAAACAAATACATAGACTACAAAGAACTAATAAACAGACAGAGCTTTAAACAGAGCTTAGAGCAAGAGGGTTTTATAATCATTAAGAAAAAACCTTTAAAGGTTATCGGTTATATTTTAATATGTGTTGGGGTTTTAACTTTACCATTTCCCACAGGATCAGTTTTATTAATTGCTTTAGGTTTAAGTCTGTTAGGTTTAGATAAGCATAAGTTAAAAGAGAAGTTAAGAAAGAAGATTAAGAGGTTTTTAAAATGAATAAAGATTTTATTAAAATATTGAAAGAAGATATAAACGAATTAAAAGAAAAGGGGTTTAAAGATTATAAGATTGTTAAAGGTTTAAGCTGTTTTGGTTATTTTGAAGTTGATTTAATGGTTTATATCTCTGAGGGTTTAAGTGGTTTTTATAAATCTTATAGAACAATAAAATTTAAAAAAGAGTTTTCCAGAAATAAATTTTTAAAAGAATGTGGGGTTTTAAAATGTTAGATTTAAATTTTAGTTTAGGTTTATTTATAGGTTATGTTATATCCACAATTACAATATTGTTTTTATTAAAATTTTATAAAAATAAAAAGGTTAAAAAAGAGTTTTCCAGAAATAAATTTAAAAAAGAGGTTTTAAAAGAATGAACATAAACGCAGAAGAACAAAAAGGCGAACTAAGTTTAAAGGGTTTAATTGAAGTTACAAAAGAAAAGAAGAAAGAAGTTAAGAAAGAAAATTCTATTATTAAAGAGTTAGAAGAACAAGATATATTCTAAACGATATTTAAAAAACCTTTTCTACATGTATTATTATGGACTTTATGAAATCAGAATTAGATAAAGAATTTTCTTCTATTGGAATGAAGAATCAAAGAAAGAGTTTAAAGACTTTAAAGCAAGTAGGCACATCAAATAAGAAAAGAGATGAATCAAGAAAAGCTTTAGCTCCTGGAAAAAGAATATCTAAGACAGGTAAAATTTATTGGGAAACAAGATCTAATAGATCAGACAAATCAGGTTCTAATTTGTAACCCTTATCCAATCAATCCTGTTATTAATTCTACTGCTTTTGATAATAGAATATCTCCCACAGTTATTCCTATGAAAATTCCTAATAATATTCCAGCTATAAAAGCAAATATTTTTCCTATCATTGTTCCCTCCTCTCCCTTAACCTTTTTAGAATAGGATTTTCAACTTCAGTCTTATTCTCATTAACTAATTTAACTACCTCTGGGCTTTCAAAAATCTCTCTTATTTCTTTTATTGTTCTCTCTTCTGGTTCTTCTTTAGGTTCTTCTACAATTTCTTTTGTTTTCTTCTTACATCCTTGCAGCCTTCCAAGAAAATAAGTTAATAAACCAAATCCAAAAGCTATTAATGCTGTATATTCTGGTTTCATTCTTTCTTCACCTTTGTTTTATTTGACGAATTTATTTTCATTCTCCTTTCTCCAGACTATCAAAAAACTTCTTTAATGGTTCTACATCTTCTTCTTCTACTTTTTTTTCTTTCTTTCTAGTTAATCTATATAAAGTTACTAATAATACTATTAACATTATTAATCCAAGTAAATAATATCTCCATTCAATTCCTGATTCATTTATCTCAATCTCATCTATTATTTTATCTATTATTTTTGGTTCTTCTAAGTTTATTGGTTCAGGGATAACTGTTTTAGTATTTCCACAAGTTATATTTTCATCTGGCTTAACTTTTGATATTGTTTTATAATTAACTTCTACTTGATTACATGTTCTATTTGCAATTCCATCAATACAACTTCCCCAAGAGGTACAATCCCAATTATAATATTTTACTTCTGAACTTGAACTTCCTCCAGAACTTCCTGAACTTGTTGTAACAACTACTTCTTCTTCTAAATATTCTAATACAATTTCAAAACTAGAAGGAGGTAAGTTTCCAGGGATAGTTATATTTGAATGGGTTGAATTGCTTGAGATAATAAAATCTAATATATTTATTGGAGTATCATTGTTCTGTATCCTATAATTTAAATCACTTGATTCTAAATTATGTTCTACTGATATTGTTTCTCCAGGATATATTGCACTTGTAAGACTAAGATAAAGAATAATTGATAAACCAAATAATATAATAATCCACCAGGTATATTTTCCTTTTCCTTCCCTCCTTCTTTTACAATATTTACAATTGCATTCTCTAGCCATCTTATCAAAGAGACATTCTTCTTTTTCTTTTTTTTCTTTTTTCATTTTTTTGATTATAAATACCACTCCTTTAAGCCGAGTGGTTTTGCTTTCGTATAACAAATAAAAATAATAATAAATTTAGTTTAATTATTCTAAAGTTCCTCTTGCAACTGATATGTCTATTTGACAATCATTTGTTGGTGTTGCATCTGCTGGAATTGTAAAAGTAACTCCGTGGTATGTGGAAATGCTTCCATCAGCTAATCCTGTTTCAGTAACTTCTGGAAAAGCAGCTTGACATTCTACTAAATTACTATTTCCTGCTATAACACTAGATTGAATTACATAGGGAACTTCTCCTTCTCCTGCATTATCAATTCTAACACAGAACTTACGAGATTCTCCAACATATAATCCATCCATATCAAATGGACTTTCTACTTCAGATGATTTTATCCAAGTAACTCCTTCGTCCGAACAAGCTCCTGTTTCATAGTTTCCTGCGTCTCCTAAGACAGCATAAGATACATCAAATGATTCATAAACATCAGATTGAACTACAAAGTTATTAACAACATAAACTCCTGCTATAACTGCACCAATTGCAAAAACTGCAAATAAAGGAATCATAAATATTTTCTTCATTTTATTCTTTCCTCCCTTTCATTTGTATTAAATTTCATTTTATATATCTCCCAAATCTTTTAATGTATCTTCCTTAATATCACTAGCAACTACATGATCATAAACTGAAAGACTTCCTGCTGATTTATGTCCTGTTAATTTACTTATTTTATCGTGTGTCCAACCTTTCTTCATTAAATAGGTTACAAAGTAATGTCTAAAATTATGTACAGAAACTTTATGATCTATTCCAGCTTTCTCTGCATATTTCCTAACTGCATCTTGAATTGCCCTATAAGATTTCTTTCTGAATAAATAATCCTCTGGTTTAAGTTTATTTTTAATAATATAATGTTTAATTGTTTGTAGTGCTTCTTTTGTTAGAATTGTTTCGTCTTGTACTAATTTTCTTCTTTTAAGAACCCAAACTTTCATCATTCCTAAAATTTGATCTATATCTTTTACTTGAACTCCTCCAATCCACTTTCCAGGAATCTTTTTATAAACTGCTCTTGTTCTATCTAAAGCTATTTCTTTTCCATCTTGATATTCAGTTTTCTTGCCTATCTTTATTCTACTAACTTCTTTTTTATCTTGACTACCATATAATTCTCCTATTCTTCTTCCAGTTGTTTTAGCCACCATAAAAAACATATAATAGAAATCATTTTCAATTGCAGCTTCCATAAGTTTTTCCATTTCTTCTGAAGTACATGGAATAGGATCAGTCTTTGGCATTTTTTTCCTCCCAAAATAATAATCCAAATATCATCATTAAAATAAAAAGCATTGAAGCACATATTGGTATTGCTAGTAAGAAATTTGTTAGTGGTATTGTTTCATTATTTTGAATCATATAAATTATAGGATAACCCAAAACAAGAGTTAATAATGAATAAAGAAAACCTTTTCTATTTTCTTTTAAGAATTTTATTAAGTTCATTCTTCTTCCCCATAAAGAGTTATTGACAAAGCTCCATTTCCTAGTTGAGTTATCTCATATCTATACCAATCTAATTTTTTATCTCCTAATCCTTCCTTAATCTGTTTCATTGCTTTATCAACCATCCTTTCATAACTTGTAAGATTCATTCCAAAGAAGTTCTGCATGTTTGCTATAATATCCATTACAAAGTTTCTAGTTACTGTTTTATTTATGTGTATGCTTTTTTTCATTGGAAACCTCTTGATTTAACTAATTCTCTTGCTTTTCTTCTTTTAATCAAATCTATAATCCACATAATTCCCATTACTAAAAATATTATTCCATAAAATGTTGGTTTTATTAGTAATGAAATTATTGCAAGGATACAAATTATTTTACTTATCTTTAGTATAAATTCTGCTGTGAAATATTGAGGATTATCTTTTCCAAAATGTATTCCAGTTCTCATTGATTCAATTCCTAGAACTCCTGCAAATTTTACGCCACTTTCTATTATCTTATAGATTCCTTTTGCATTAGGTAATTCTGAATCTGATGGTGCTTGTAGATTAATATTTTCAATTACTAAACTTACATTATCTATTGAAGCATCAATTAAATCATTATTTGAATCTTGCATATTAATTCCTATTGCAAATGCAGAAAGTAAAAACAATAAAATTATGATACTAAAGATTCTCATTTTTTACTCTCCCTAAATAATTCAATTATCTCACCTACATAAAGTGCAAATGCAATTCCAAAACCAAAGATCAAGTATCTATTATTTGAAAAGATTAACATAAGTAATGAAAATCCAATTACTGTAAAGGAAAAACATAACCAAGCGATAGGGAATAAATATTTTTCTATTTTCATTTTATTTATATGTATATAATAAAGTTTAATGTTTATAAATATATCTTTTCACTTTATAGTGAAACATTATATGCAGTTAATACCCTCCAATTTAATAGTTTTAATCCTTCCACTACATTTAATAGTTATTTTATGCAGTATCATTTTTCTTATAAAATTGTTTAGTTTTTTCTAGAGCATCTTCATTGAACTCTAGAGTATCTTGAACTTCTTTTGTTTTATTTACTTCTTCGTAATATTCTACATAAGTTCTCATTACAGCCATTAAGTTTTCACTATATTCCTCACTTATTGGTGTTAAGTATCTTATTATATTTTTATCTTTATTTTTCATCTTTTTCCTCTTTAGCGTATTTTATATTCTCATAAATATCTCCTATTATTCCAAAATTACAAAGAATTATGAATAAAAAACCTATAGCCGTTATTATAAATCCTAACCACTCTATCGGATAAAATGGATTCCATGCTATAAACATTCCAAGGATCATAGCGATTGTTCCAATTATTGAAACTGCCCACTCGTTCATTGTTCGTTCTCCATTGAGGATGCGAATTTATCTTCCTCTCCCCATCTTTTATTAATACTTTTATTATAATGAACAATCTTTGTTCTTCCTTCATAATTTCTATCAAAGATAACTATTGCTGATGCAAATGGTGCTGTGAATTTTGAACCACCAAATTTAATTCTTCCCCTGATAAATCTAATTTCTCTTGCATAAGGAAATATATATTCATGCCAATAACTTCTATCAGAACTTGAAACAATTAAACAAACTACTACTGACCCTTTTCTACTTTCATCTAATGCTTTTTCAATCCAAGTTCCAGTATTTCCTCCATAAGGAGGATTCATAAATACAATATCCTTACTCCAATCTTTATCTAAACCATTTGTTTCTGCTGTGTAGTATTTCTTACATTTTGCTGTTTCATCTTGTGCACATGGGTCTAAAGTAAAATTAAACTCTTTATCTAGTTCATTAAAAAATCTCCAAGGGGTTTCCCATGTATTGTCTTTTGAGGACACCATTGCTTTATTTAGTGCCATTTTATTCACTTCCTCCGTCTTTTCCAGAGGATACGAACTCTTGTCTCCAATTTAAGAAATTATTATCTCCTTTCTTAAATGTTACAAAGAAATATCTTCCAAACCATAACTTAACTTCTAAGACATAGATATTTGAAAGAATCCAACCTTTTGCTTTCATTTCATTTAATCTCTTTTGAGTTAATCTATTCCAAAAATCAACTGCTACAAGGAAACTAATTCCTTTATTTGATATATCCATTGATTTTGAAATGTATTTCCATAAATCTTTGTATGGGGGATTTCCAATACACCAATCAACTTTCTTTTCATATTCAAAGAAGTCTTTTCCCTTTTCAATTTCAACCCAATCTTTTTCTTTACAGATTAAATTATTATACCAAATCATATTTTGTCCTGCACCTACATCTAAAACAGATTCATTTTCAAGGTTTAATTTATCAAGGCATTCTTTTACTATCTCTTCTGGAGTATAATGTTTTTTAACATCAAAATTTTTATTCTCTCTCTCAATTAACATTCTTTCTTTAATTGTTTTCATTTTTATTCTCCTTTTCTTTTGATTCTTCAAGTAAACATTCTTGAACATAATCAAAGTCTTGCATATTATCTTCTGGACTATTCATTTCTTGACACCTTTCTTAGAGTTCCCGAACTCTTCATAATATGGTTTTCCACTATAAATCCAAATCTTCTCAAAGTATTCTTCTGCATGAAGATGATTCTTTCCAGTATAAATTCCTTCTTGATTAAACCATTGGATTGTCTGAAATTCTACCATTCCATCTTTAGTTTCCATTTGAACATTAAAATTCCAAAAAGTTTGTATTGTTGTTGAATATGGTAAAGTTGTATAATAACAATCAAGAAAATATTTTATTCCTTTCTTATCCGTAACTTTCTTTTGATATAATATTGTTTCTGATTCTGGTTGTAAAAACTTTCTATATCCATCCTTTAAAAGTATTTCTTCACTTATTGTTGGTTTGTAGGTTTTCATTCTTGTTCACCATCCTGTTTTAACACGAAATTCTTTTTCAAGATATTTAATTCTACCATAAAATCATTGAATGATAAACATCCATAACCTTCATTTAAAGTATCAACTGCAAAATCCATTTCTAGGTTATCTAAATCAAATCCTAAATATCTTTCAATTTCTTTATCTAATTCTATACTTAAAGTTAGATTTAATTGTGCAATTTTACATTTCTTATTATATAATGTTTTTAATTTCATTCTTTCTTTACCTCTTCTTTAGTATTTACGAAGTTTTCTTTCATACAGTCTGGACATTTACAAATTATTCCTAAATTAAAATCTCCACAACAAACTGGACATCCAAAGTGCATATAAACTTTCTTTCCACATCCTTTTGGTTTAGTATTAATTGTTTCAAGTTCTTGTTCATACTTCCAAATTAACCTTACTGCTTCTTCTTTCAAAGTTTTCTTTTGAAATATATCTTTTTCTAAAGAATCTATTTGTAGTCCTAAAGAATAAATCATTTTTTCCAATTCTTTCTTTCTATTCATTTGTTTTCACCTTTTTTCTGTAATGCGAATCTATTTTCACACTCTTTTTGAATTTTATTTGAATTTAATACCCTTTCTATATCTTCAATAAAAATATCATAACTTGATGTTCCTCCATTAACTCCAGCATCTTGTAAAATACTTGATGAATTTAAATACTCTTCAATTTCATCCTCTCCATATTTCTCTTTTAATTCGTTCACAATTTCATGATTTAAAAGATATGCTTTATGAGATAAACTTGCAAATTTTAAATATTTTTTATATGTTGATTCTTTCATTCTCTTGTTAAAAACTTCTCCTTGTATTCTTCTATTCTTTCCTTAGGAACTAAGTTAATATAAATTGAAGTCGTTGTCAAATCTTCGTGTCCGAGCAGACCTTGAACATAAGATAGATTCATTCCTGATCTAACACATTCAGTTGCAAAGCCATGTCTTAATGAATGGAAGTGAACCTTTGGTTTTTCTTTCTTAACTCCAGAAATTATACATGCTTTAATAAATTCTTTTTGTAATGATCTTGTACCAACTCCAATAGGAATATATTTCATTTCATATTGTGTCCAACCTTTAGGGATTGGAACAATTCTGTCCTTAGAATTTTTTCCCATATTAATTCTTATTGTTCCGTCTGTAAAATTAAAATCTTCTGGCTTTAGATTAACTACTTCACTAATTCTTAATCCACTTCCCCAAGCTAACAAATTAGCCATGAAGTATTTTCTTTTCTTTAGATTATCTCTTATAGTTTCTTGGATTCTTTTGAACTCCTCTTTTGTTACTTCAATAGGTAAGGGTTTTGCCTTCGCTTTTGATCCTTTTACTTTTGGTTTCATTTTAGTTTATATTCTATGTATTTATTTTTTAGATAATTAAATGGTTTAGGATACATGGAAACTTTATTTACATTAACCATTTTATCTAAAATATAATCTCCAATTATAATTGTTAATAAAAATATTTTAACTTTACTTAAGTTATCTCTTTGTTTTATCATACTTCCTTTACGAACAAATACTATTTAAATGTATGTATTTCTTACCATTTATACAGACTCTTAAGAACTAATTCATTTCTTAGTTGTTGTAGAATATTTGCCTAATCTTAAAGAAGATGCTTTTCTATGAATAAAAATTTTTCCATGTTTTATTCCTTTGCTTTTCAATTTCCTTTTAAATTTTTCTTCACTACCACTCGTATCAATGATTGTTTTTCTTACCATATTATTTTAATCCCCCATTATAGTTATATCTTATCATCACTTTTTAAGGAATTTAAAATTTAAATACTTATTGATTTTATTAAATTTTATAAAAATAATTAAAAAATAAATACAAATTACAATAAGAAAATACAATTCTATATAATTTATTAATTTTAAAGTAATCATTTTTAGTTCGTCTTAGTGATAATTTCTGAATAATGATTTAAAGAAGTTTTAATTTCTTTAAATTTTAGTTCTTTAGAACATTTTGATTTAAAGAAGTCGCAAAGCGATTTGAGAAACTTCCTGTTTCCTTTAAATCTGTGTTAAATGACCTGAACGAAGTGAAGGCAATCCAAAGGATTGAGTTGAGAAAAAAAGCCGACTATACTTTTAAATATAGCCGACATCTCATAAACTTGGAGGTAAATGAGTATGAATGTAATAGTTAAGGATATGTTATTATTTTTGGGTTTGCTACTTTCAACATTTAGTACTTTTGTTTGGGCTATGGAAAAAAAGCAAAAACTCATTAGCATAACAAGTTTTATCGCTTTGTTTATATTTTTTGGATTTATTGTTGGTTATGCTATTGAATTACTATTTTAAATAAAGCAGCCAAACAAAAAGTTTGTGCAATTAACACTAGTGAAAATCCAAAAATTGTCATTAACTTCCAGCTCTTTTTCTTCTGATCAATTTCATTTAACATAATATCTTTAGGTTTCATTTATTTATATAACCTCCTTTTCATTTCATAGGAGTGATAAAAAGTGTCATCAGTAGGAAAGGCGATAAGTTTTGTGAGTTCCTTATCAATATAACCCTCCCTACCCCATGCACACTATTACTTCTGGGTTGATGACTATGATTTACTTTTTTAATCCTTTAACTTCTTCTTTTAATACATCAAAGTGCATCTTTAGATATTCTTGAAACTCTCCTTCATCCTTGAAAGGATTTGTTCTATACCAAGCCTTTCCATCTAATATTTCTTTTGGTCTAAATAAAGAATATAAATCACAGCTTAGGAATAGCTGTAGATTATCTATTGCTTCTTTGATTGTTTTTGGTTTAAATGTTTTCATTATTCAATTTCCCCTATCATCAATTCTCCACCATTTTCTAATGTTTTCTCAAAATTACTCTTCTTTTTATCTTCACATCTTTTACAAATCAAGCTATTTGTTTTTATGTTTTTCATACAACTACACTTTTTACATTGTTTAAATTCTGTTTTCATTTTTGTTTCTCCGTATTTGATGTATTAAGTGAATTGAGATTTTTTCCTATAAATTCCATTACTATATTTTGTATTGCCCTATTTCTAATCTCCTCTAAAAATCCATCCCATATATTTTCATATCCTTGTTCTTTCATATTTATTCCAATTTCATTTAAAGGACATCCATTTTCATTAATTATTTCCACAATTACAAAATCAATTATCATTTCTTCGTTTCCTCGTTAGTATCTGTAATAACTTTACCACCACATAGGTTACAAAAAGGATTTCTTCCAGATAATTCCTTTCCACATTTTTCACATTTATATTTGGTCATTGTTTCTTTTCCTCGTTAGTTTCTGAACACTTACAATCTTTACAAGTCTTACATCTTCCACATTCTTCACAGACTATATGTTTTCCTAATTTATCATTTGGTTCTCCATATTCTTCGTGCATTGTTTTCTTTCTTTCTTGTCTTGCTAATGCTAAAAGCACCATTGCTTCCCCTCTTCTCTTATCTCCTTTAGGGAAATGTTCTTCCAAATAAATAATATCTTTGTCTAGTAAACAATCTTTATATGTTATATTATCTTTAGTTATCATTTTGTACTACTTTTTCGTGTACCGAAATTCTCCTTTTTAGTTTCTGAAGTATAACTTTCACATAAATACTCTATTATATCTGAATATTCATCCTTTCTCCAATCAGTTTCTTTATTATGCTTTTCCATTGCTTCTTCTAACTTTGCTATTGTATAACGATTAACTTCTATTTGTATCATTCTTTCTTCTCCTTGTTTACTGGACTATTTACTGACTTAGGTTCAGTAAATTCTATAACTTTTTTATTCCCACATTTCAAACAAGTCCATATCTCTTTCTTATTAGGAATGTAATGATGTTCTACTCTATGATTCTTCATTTGATTACATTTCATACATAAATCTAATTTAATTGTTATTCCTACTGGCATTTCTTCTCCTTAACATTACTAAGCGAAGCTCTCCACTTTTGATTCATCTCTCTTTCAAATTTACAAATTTCTTCTTTACATCCTGCACTCCAGATTGTGTTTGCTTCTGGATAAAATATGTATTGTCTCCAAGCTCCATTAAATTTAATTAATCCTAATAAATGTGCTAATCCATATTTATCATTTCTTCTAACTGCAAAGATTCTTGTCTTTCTCCCTTTTGCATGACATTCATTAATGTAAACTTTAGTTCCTTTTCCTTCGTAAATTGTTCTTTGTTTTATAAAACCCATTATATCTTCTTCACCTTTTGTTCTCTTTGTTTCAACCTTTTAATCCCTAACTCTTTATGTTGTATATTATTGTTTTTCATTGTCCAGTCCCTAATTTATCTCCTCTTTTTTACCTTTTAGTCCTAACTTCGTTTTATGTTCTTTTTGTGAAATCCTAGCCATTTTTAAAGCATTAGCAACTATTTCTTTAGCAATCCTTTCATCCTCCGTGCTTGTCTTGGAACACGCAGTCTTTAAGTAAATATTTACTGCTTCTTCTGATTCTAACTCATTCCACCATTCTTGGGCTTCTTCAATTAAATGCTCCATTATGTCTTCTGCTTGTACTTCATCCATTTTATTTTTTATCCTCCGATTTCGGCAATGCGAACTTAGCTGAATCTTCTATTAATTTTAATTTACATCCACTTAATATAATAGGAAGATTAATCAAACAATAATACTTTCCTTCCCCACGATGATATGTTTTAACTTCGTAAATTTTATTTAATGCTCTCTCCTTAGAAAATAAGGGAACTCTTATTGTTGAGGCAGATCGTAATAATCTAGAACTAGGAGTTTTTCTTTTACAAGCAGTACATAAATTTTTACCTTTAATATAACTAATATGCCTATTTCTAATTTCTTTATTACAACCATCACAAATAGCTTTGCTATTATTATTTCTTTTCATTGTCAGTTTACTGTATTTTACCATTTTAGTTCACAATTGGAAATTACTCCGAAGCCTCCATTTCTTCTAGCTTGTCATAAATATCACTATCTAAGTTAATGATTCCAGATATTAATTTTAATTCATCTCCATCTTTAGCCCAATCTTTGTTCAATGCTCTTAATCTCTTTGAGATAATTATTAGTTCTTTTTTTGTTCTCATTTTTAGTATTAAAGTGAATCTTCCTCCATTACTTTAACTAACAACATCATAATATCCCATTTGCTTCCACTAGGGAATTGTATTTCATAAGACTTTTGAATTCCAGTTACTATTTCATCTATTCTTTTAAATTCCTCAGATTCTATTGTTGTCATTCCTGAACTATAATAGTTTAATTTATTTCCTGAATATTTTATTGTTTTCATTTCTTTACTCCTTGTTGTGAATCTATGAATTTAATATCTCCATTTAATGCCATAGATAATAAAGTTAAACTACAAGAAATTGAACCTGCAATACTTATTGCTAATATCCAATTCATTGCTAATATCCAATTCATTGTTCATTCTCCACAGCATTTATGAATTCTTTATCACAATATTTTGAATCAAAAAATTTAATAGTATTTCCACAAGAAACTCTCTTGTAACATACTTCATTTGAAATAAAATTATTCTCTCCATCAATGCAATCAACTCTTTTATTTGTTATCTTTTCTTCAACATTAATTAAACAATCAACCATCATAAAAATTGAAAAAGCTAATAATAAATATAAGATTATGGATACAGTATCAATTTTCATTTCTTTCCTCCAATTTCGTGATTGGCATTTTGTGCGTAAATATCTTTATTGATATATTTCAAAACTAAATTTAATTGATCCTTAATATTTAATATCTTTATCTGTTGCTTTTCACAAAGAATCTTTAATTCTTCTATTGTTGGTTGTTTCATTTTTTTTCCTCTCTTTTTTTACAGAATATTTTGTGCATATTATAGTTGTGTTTAACTTGTCTTTCGCTTATTCCTGTTATTACTTTTGCACATTGATCACATTCAATTTCAAACTTTTCTACTTCTTTTTTTATCTTTTTTATTTCCATGTTACTCTATAGGCTATAGGCTTTATAAAACTTTATATTAATTTATTGGGGGTTACATTTCCTTGAATAATTTAATTTTGCATGACAAGATTTACATAACACTTGCCAGTTGCACATTGGATGTCCTTTAGAGAAAGTGTTATATAATCCTGATTCTACACCACGTTTTGGTCTGTGAATTTCTAGGTTTTCTTTTGCTGGACATTTCTCACATTTATTTCCTACAGCTTCTAAATATTTCTTTCTTAACCAATTTGGACACTTTTCAAATCCATAATAAGTCTTTCCTTTAAATTTGATAGGTATTGGTTCATTCATTTTAAATCAAGTAATCCTTTTAAATCATCAGCCATTATTCCATATAATTGTTTCTCATCTTCTTTTGCTACTGATTCTCCATTTTCATAATAATTTATTAATCTCTTTACTTTCTTTTCAAATAGTTCTAATAAAGGTAAGTATAAATAAAATAGTTTATGGCGACACATATTTATATGTGCAAATGTACTTGAGTTATCACAATCACAAGTTAATATTTTTCTTCCCTTTTTTGTTTGTTCCTTTACGGTATGACTATCTACTGTTATCATTCTATCAGATATTATTTTATATCTTTTCTCTCTGAATATTTCAATCATGTGTTTAATATTTTCCATAGCTTACCTCTGTCCAACAATTCAAACATTTATATTTATCTTTTAATTTCCTCATCTTTCTTCCACATTCTGTGCATATTCCTTTTGCTAGTGGTTTATCAAACTTTTCTTTTTTCATTCTAATTTTATCTTTTCTGATGTTTTATTTTCTCCATATCTTGCATGAACATTTATTTTAATATTCTTTAAGATATTGTTTTCTTCTTTTGGAAAGTAATCAATTAAACTTGTTACTTCATCACATTCAGATATTAACTTGATTGTTTGTTCTGGTTTTAATCCTTCCTTTCTTAATTTTAAAATTCTTTTGGTAAGTGTTTCTCCTAGAATCTTTTTCCAAGAATATCTTTTAATATTACTTCTTTCAATTTGATTATTTACTTCAGTCCAATTTTCATCTTCTGTTAGATCATCATTTAGAATCATTTGATTCATTACTTTTTTCTTTTCTTCTTGGTTGAATTCTTTAAGTAATTCTCTTGATATAATTATTACTTCTTCTCTTGAAATCTTTTCTACTCTCCCTACAAAGTTTCTAAATTTAGATTCAAATGTCATTTTTTTGTCCTCTTTAATACATCAGCAAGGAAACTAGAAGGCTTAAATGGCGAGTTTAAAATTTTTTTGTTTCCTTGCCTATGATTTTTTAAACTTTTGTTAAGCTTTTCTCTTATTCTTTCTCTTATACTATTATCCCTTATAAGTTTATATTCTTCTCTGAATTTATTTAAATCTTTTATTCTTTCCTCTGCAATTAATCTTGTTCTAAAACTCTCTATAAAATTATTTTCTAGATCATAAATCTTCCAAACATTTTGATTTAGTTCTGCATAGATTTTAGTTTCTTTAGTCATAGTTCAACTCCAATTTATTCTTTTTATGTTTAATTATTTCAATTGTTATGAATAAAATTATTATTCCTAGTATTATTAATCCGAGTATTTCTTGATTCATAGTTTAACTATTATATTATTTTATTTAAATGATTATATTCATTTTCTTGTAGTGTTATGTTACTTGGGAGTTGTTAATCCTTATCCTTTTTTATTACTTCAAACAATTGATAGACTAATTCAGTTAATCCCTTTACCTCTGATTGCATTTGTTTCATCACCATTGTTGTATTGATCGCATCACTAGATATATCCCTTATTCTTTCTAAGTTTTCTGTTCTTAGATTACTTATATCCTTTTCAAGTTCTGAATTAACTTTAGGTTTATTCATTATTTTATCTCTAATATCTTTTTCTAAAGTTTGTTGAATATCTGGAGTATTTGATTCTCTTCCTACTGGTTCAGAATAATCTACCCAAACCTTTCCTTTAGGAGTTTTAACTAAAAATCTTGTTCCTTCTTTTTTACATCTCTCTGCTAAATAATCTTTCATACGATTAAAGTCGTTTGCTCTTAATTCTAAACTTGGAACTCCATCTGGAAAGAATTTAAACCTAAATCGTTCTTCTAAGAATTCTATTAGGTCTAGTACATCACTCATACCTTGCTGAATAGTCTCATAGGGGTCTTCAGCATAATATCTCTTTCTTGATATGATAATCATTGATTCTGGATAAGTTTGCACTACGAAGCTCTCATTCACTATTTGTTGAAATGGATTTGAATTGTTCTTTCCAAAATTGTTATTTGTAAATTGCCATCCTTTTAATCTCATTAGTTTTACTTTTCTTTTATTCCACCAATCTGGTACTTTCATTAATCTTAAAACATATCCTAAATTGTGTAATTCAAATAGTTTGTTACTTCCTAGTAGAGTTTGTACATAAACCGACTGACCATTAACTATTTTCCAGATAGGGAATATATTTTCTACTAAACCTTGTTCTGATAAGATATTTAATCTTTTATAGAGATGAGATTGTTTTAAATCAGTTAATTTTAGAAGTGTTTTAGCTCTTAGACCTTCTTTATTTGTGTATAAATTCTCTAAGATTCTTTTATCTACATCCCCCACTTTACACACTTTCACTTTACACGCTTTTTTTACTACCATCTCAATCCAAATACTAAAAACTATTTAAATGATTATTTTCACTAAAAAATAAATATTACCTGATTCATTTCTAAGTTAAGACAATACGATAGTTTTATATACATGTAATCCCTTTGAAATATAATAGAAAAAGGGTGAGGGGTAGAGGTCTGACAATATAAGGCATTCCTCTATCCCCCTTTTCTAAATATAATCATTAAACCAAAGCTTAATTATTTATATAATATCTTCACTACTCTTTAGTAAATCCCAACCCTTCTATAAAATTCATCACAGTTATTTTCAATATCAAACTCTCCTTTCATAATCTGGATCTTATCCCTATTAACTTTCTTTATTAATTTCTTTATCTCCATCTCCTTTAATACTACTGGTCTTAGATTCTTTGGTATCTGGCTATGTCTTCCTATCTTTGTGAAAAATTCTTTATTTGAGATGATTACATTTATTCCAAACTTCTTTACTAATTGATTGTGCAATCCTAGATAAAGGATTCCTATACTTAAATTTTTCATCTTAATCCCCTTAGGGTAAAATATAAAATGGATTACTATTGATACATTCTTGAGCTATTCTTACTGCATTTGAGTATTCCCAAGTACATCCTAATATAAAAAGTACTATTACTGCTACCTTAATTAGATTAAACCAATTTCCTCCAGCTATAAGATTCTTCCAATTTATCTTTCCATCTATTTTACATGGATAAACTATCCTATATCTAGATGATTTCTTTTTTAAAAATATCCTCTCTCCATTTATGATAACCTCTTCTATTTTCATTTTAATCCTTTGTTGCAAAATAAGCTGAAGCTATTATTGCTCCTAACATGAAGATTAATAATTGCCATACTGGAAGTGAATACTCCATTGCCTTTTTACTTATTATCCAACCAATCAAAATCATAGCTATAGAACCTCCTGCTAATATATAAAAGCCCATTGATTCAAGTGCATCTTCAAACATTCCTAACATTATCTTTTCCCTCCCTTTTGTTTATCTAAATTATCTAATAGATCTGAAACATTTATTGAACTATCTTCTGTATTTTTAAAGAATTTTAGTTGTTGTCTTAGGGTTAGAAATTTAACTCCACTAGACCAAGCACTTCCAACAAAGATTAATATTAGTCCATACACTAACCAGGTATTAGGAAAGCTTTTAATGAATACTATTAAAGAAATTAATCCAATTACATAACCAGTAAAAGTAATCAATGTTGCTCTCATATCATTGCTTAATTTTTGTGTAGGAGTTATGTTTTCAATTCCTTGTTTAAATCTCTTAGCAAATTCTTTTGCACTTATCCTCTCACCAGATTTAGTTTTATATTTCATTTCTTCTTACCTTTATTCTTTAAATAATATTCTCTCTTATATTCTTTTTCCTGTTTAGTTGTAATTAATCTATTAATCCTCTTTCTTAATTCAATATTCTCTATCTTTAAATTTAAATATAACATAATTAATTCTTCTTTCCTCAATTTTTTAATATCAATGTTCATCTCCAACCTCCAGACCTTCCAAATATTTATCAATCTTTAAATTGATTTCATGGAACTCCTTTACATACTTATCATATAGATTTCTTAAACTCGCTCTTGCACTAGAAATATCAGAATTTACATCACTCATCTTATAATATATGATAAGATATATTATATAAAGAGTTCTATTCACTTAAAAATAGTAAATAGATAAAAAAAATTATAAAAAAAATAAAAAATAGACTAATCAGTAATTGTTATTACTTTTTTTTCTTAGGTCTTCCAGCTTTTCTTTTTTTCTTTGCCATTGTAATTCTCTTGTTTATTAATTTCTCTTGGGCTAAGCCCTCACTCCTAAAAAATAAAAAATAAAAAATAAAAATTGTATTTACATTCCCATTAACTCTTTAAGTTTACCTTCATAAACTAAATATAATCCAACTACTGCTATTGCTAAAGCGAAGAAAATGATTATTATATTAGCCATTGCTCTTCCACCACTATCAGTAATATAAGTTAAAGGCTGACATGTTGCATCTATTGTCCAAATAGTTTTGTATTCTGCTGCTGCATCTGGAGTTATACTTACAGATAAATCTCCAGTAGTAGGATGAACTACATTATTTACAACTGCATATTGGGCTGAAGGAACAGGTACATCATTTGTTTCATTAAATATTACTACTCCACTTAATGCTCTACAGGTTGTTATGTATTGTGCAGTATCATTTACAGCTATAGTCATTGTAGTATCATTTTCTAACGCAACTGTATTTACAGATTCACCAACTTGTTGAGCTGCTGCTTGAAATAAAGCAATTCCTACAACAATAACAACAAAAGCAATAAGGATAATTCCTATATAATTAGATTCTCCTTTTCTATTCATTCTTTTCAATTTATTTCACCTCCTAAAAATCTTTTGCAAGTATTCATTCTAAAAACATAGACCTCTTGGTCTTCTCCATTTCACCTTTAAAAAATCTATTCTCATCACCTAATATGCTTGGGGCTTTAAAATCTGGAACATGAACTACCATTGTTGATTTCTTTGATATTTCCCTAGATACAATTCTTCTTTCTAAAAAGCTTTTCTTCTTTTCTTTTTTATCTTTTTTCATTTTAGTCTAGTAAAGATAATCCAAGACCAACAACAGCAACTGAACCTGCTACTACTAATGCAGTCTTTGCTAATTCCATTGGTTTTATATCTTTCCCCTTTTTGTTTTTTGTTTCTTTAAACCATTCTTGTTTTTTTACTTTCATTTTCTTTTACCTTTTCCTTCTATGTCAATTTTTAAGCATCCACCACGACCTTTGTTTTCTCTTGTTCCTTTTCCAGAACCATCTAATTTTGGAACTCCTTTTTCAGATTCTTTTAACCAGTCATTTTTCATTTTAAAATTTGAAGAACATGTTCTCCCCTCCTTTTGTAAATGGTATATTTGTTTTCTTATCCATAAAGATATTCTTTTCTTTCAAGATTGGTTTATCATTCTTTAAGATACTAGCACCTTTTGTAAGAATCATATTCTTGCTCTTCCAATTTTCTTTATTTGATTTGTCATGTATTTTATTTAATGTCTTTTTTACTTGATCTTCTTCCTCTTCTCTATAGTATCTTTCTAACTCTCTCCTATTAGATGACTTCTTTCTTTCTTCTATAAGATTCATAATTTTGTCTTCTTCCTGGGCTTGTTTAAATTTTTCCTTGAACTCTGCTTTGTTCTTACTCATACCACTAAGCATTCTTTTGATGATTCCCATTGTATTACATGTAGATTAGGTTTTTTAAATATCGTTTAATTCTTTACTATCTTTCCTACGACATATCCTAAGATCAATCCAGCAATTATTGCTACTAAGATTAATAATGATGCAGGGATATATCCTGAAAACATTAAAAGGAAAACCATTATCATGAATCCCATTGTCAATCCACTCATTCTAAAATATGCTGATAAAGATACAATTGCAAATAAAGCAAGAGCTACAAAATATTCTCCACTTCCTGAAAGTATATTAATAAAAAATACTTCTAAATTTAAAGGTTCTATATAAGTCATCCTGTACCTGCACCTCCAAACCATTCTACTACAGAAAAGATAAACATCACAGTCAGAGGTAAAAAGATAGTTGCTATGATTGCTATCAGCCAAGTATCTCCAGAACTTCCTGCTAAAGTTACTATGGATAATCCTAATGTAACAAACTTATATACAAATGCTGTAAAGAATCCAACCAAAGCTAATTTCCAATCAAAGCTTCTGGTGAATAGTCCAACTATAACTGCTCCACTTGTTAGTATTACAAAGATTAATCCTGTAATTGGATCAAATATTTTATTGAACCAACTAGAATTTGATAAGTCTGAACTAACTAATTGCCCTGTTGTACCATTAATTTGTATCCCTGTTTGATTAAGGAAATCCCCAGAACCTTCTGGTGCAAAACCTATAAATGATAAAAATATCATCATTGTTAGCATTATCATCATATAATTCCATACTTTCATCTTGCCATCTCCCCTATTACAGTTCCTACTAATATAACTCCTGCTAAGTATGTTAGTAAATAATCTATTCCTCTTATTGCAGGTATTAAACCTACTACTATATCTAAGAAGAAGACTATTGCAAATATCAATGTTGTTATTGCTAAAGGACTTGTCATTCCATATTTATAACTCATTATTCCTACTGATACAAATAAAACTATAAACATTATTAAAATCCTTCCAAAATTATCTAAACCAAATAAACCTGAATCTAAATAGGTTTGTAAATCTGTAAAAAGAGTTTTTATACTCCATCCAGAATAGGAAGTATCTGTAACAATCCAATAGGAACTTCCATAGGTATAATTTCCACCAACAATCCAATAATAATCCATATAAACTATTGATTGATTATTTACATCATAAATAATATTTGCTCCAGAACCTTCTACTGTTGAAGTATCTCCAGTTATTATAGTTCCATTCTTTAGTCTTAAATTAAATCCAAAACTATCTAACTCCCAATAACTTGAAGTCATATTAAAAATAAAATTATAAGATGTATCATTAAATAATTCACTTAATTTTGGATATACATAAGTCTTCATACCTTTCAAATAATCATTAGTTGATTCTCCTCCACTACTTAAAGTAATTGTATAACTTGCTTGTGTTGGAGTATCAGAATAAACATAAGTTGTATATCCACTTTTTGAAAATCCAAATGTATGTGAAAAATCAGGGTTTAACCAAAAGGTAACAGTTCCAGCAGAAGAAGTTGTTCCTACACCAACAACAACATTTGCTCCATCAATAACTCTTGTAGCATTAATATCTACTCCACTAAGTATTTGTTCTGCTGAATTAATTACCTGGAAAGTTACATAAATTCCATCTATTGAACTTAATAAATAAAGTGTTTGTGCAGAAGAAGTTGTAGTATATGTTTCAGTTCCTGGTTGCCAAATTCTCTGAGGGTAATCAGTTCCAGATTTATATTGTAAAACTGGTAAAACACTTAAAGTTTGACTTGGAGTTGCACAAAATAGATAATTATAATTCAAAGAAGTATTTATATAAGTGTATGATTTATTTACAGTTCCACTACCAAGATAATATGTGAATGTACTTGTTGGTATTGTTGCATTAATAATTTTTGAATCCTCTTCATCTTTAAAACTTATATTTAAATATTGATCTGTATAAGTTCCATTACAAATATTAAATCTTGTTTCTAAAACATTTTGATAGGAATAAGTTGAATATATTGATTCTCCTGCATAAGTAAACTTCCATCTAACACTTCTATTTATTAATCCAATTGGAATATCAAAGGTCTTTGAGTAAACTGTTCCACTTTTAGTTGTTGCATATTCTGTTCCATTATAATCCAATGTTACTGCTGTTAGGGAAGAATTTGCTGTAATTTTTATTGAAAATGCTTCACTTTTTGTTTCATAGGATGTTGAGTTTAGTGTCCTTGAATTTTCAGATATTTTAATATTCCAGCTTGTAAAATTAGAATATTTATTGCTTACTGAATCATTTGCCCAAATTGTTATATTATTGTAATTTGGTTGATAATTAAAATAATTTGTTGTTTTAACTCCTGTTGAACAAGAGAAAGTTGTATTTGTATTATTATAATCATACCAACAAGTATCTAAATTTACATCTGTTATAGTTGTATTTAATGTAATATTATAATTTTGGTAAAGATAATCATAAATTGTTATTGGGGATTCTATTGTTATTGTTGGTGCAGTTGTATCTAGGAATAAACTATAATTACTTCCTGCAAAACCACAATCTCCATCTGAATCACATGCTTGTACATTCCAGATTATGTCGTCTGTTATTGTACGAGAGAATGTTTGTGTATCATTTGAACCTCCACTCATTGTCGCAGAATATACTTTTGTTTCTTTTAATCTCATTGATCCACCAGTATCAGTTGATTTCATATAAATGGCAATTGAATCAACATTTTTAAAAGGATTTGGATTAGATAGACTAAATCCAGTATATACTATCGCTCCACCAAAATCACCTGTGTTATCAGTTGTTGTATCACCAGTAGTTGTATCATTATAAGTCCAAGTAATTTTAAGATATTTAGTTTCAACTCCTCCCCCTCCAGAATCTACTCCATACTCACCAGTAACTTTTGTGCTATTGCCAACTGCTGTAAAACTTTTCATTAAAACATAATTTAAATTTTCATTTACATCACTTATTGCAAGAGATTCTTGGCTTACAAATTCTCCAGTATAACTTCCCCAAGTCAAATCTGAATCAGAAGTGGTATTTCTAATTCCCCAACTTCCAGTTTCATTTGTCCATAAACTCATATTAGTTAATGTTGCTCCACCAGTTACAGTAGCTGTTGCGTTGAATGTATTTAAAAAAGTATAAGTAGTTGAATCATCTGCTGGAGAATTTAAATCAACTGTAATTGCTGCACTAGCAAAGCTAAATAAAAATACACTTAAGAATAATATGGCGAATATTTTTTTGTTCATCTTCTTTTTCCCCCAGTTTTATATGGGAATTTCTTTTTTTCTTTCTTCTTATGGTTCTTACTTAATCTTTCTTCATTTTTAGTTTCGTATTCTTCTAGCTTCTCATAATCTTCTTGGTTCATATTAACTTCTCCTTAAATTTATTTATCTGCATAGGTCTTATTTCATGCTCCCATAATCTAATAACCCTAAAACCTTGTTCTTCTAATTGTGATGTTCTTTCATAATCTAGACATCTCTTTTCTCTTATTTTTTTATTATATTTCATAAAATTTTTTTTGTATTCTGGATTTCCATGCCAATAATCTCCATCACATTCTATAATTGTTTTTATGGGGATTCCATTTTGAACTGGAATAAAAATATCGCATTGATAACCATGTTTAATTTCTTTCATATATTGATGAGTGAAATATTCTATCTTTAATTTTTTAAGAAAGTTTTGTATTTTAACCTCAATTGAAGTATCTTTTGTTGGAGTAATCTGATATTTTCTTTTTTCTTTAATTTTACTTCTAATTTTTTCTGCTTTTATGTTTCCATATAACTCTTTAAAATTTTTTCCTTTTCTAGCCCTGTTAAAATTTATTGTTTTTTCTGAAACCTTATGACCTAATAATTTTTTTCTTCTTTTTTCTATTGTTTCTTTTGATTGCTTAGTTCCTAGTTTTGCTAATCTATTATTATTAATATGCTCTTTTGTATGTTTTTTTCCAGTTAAAGTCTTTGATATTTTTTTATTTCTTTTTGATATTTTTTCTTTATTTGATTCATCTTTAAAATAATCTGATATTTTTGATTTCATTTCTTCACTTCTTATCTTATTTTTATTTGATATACTTATTTTCTTTTTTATAGCTCTAGCTACATCTTCACCATATAACTCTATATAGCTCTTCCCTTTCCTATAAGCACTTCCTTTTCTTTTTTTTATCATTTTAAATTTTCATACGACTGATTATTAGTCCAATCGCTAAACTAACTACAGATAGTATTGCATAAGGAACTACAGCTCCTCCGATTAAACATAAAACTTTTGCTCCGTCGTTTAAAGTCGTTGCATCTGCACAACCCATATCTGTTCTGAAGGTTGTTACCTCTGGCATTAAAAATTGAATCAATACAAAACCACAAATGAATACTGCTAAAGTTCCTAGTATTGCTAATGGCATTGTAGCTGATTGAGCTTTTTTATTCATTGTGATCCTCCAAATTGGATACGAGCAAGAATTATTCCAACTCCAATTAATAATAATCCTCCAAAGACATAAGCTAAACTAAAATCCGTTATTGTACATGCTCCTTTTGTAAAAGTACTTGTGGTTGTATCACAATTTAATCCAATAAAATTTGCTGTTGAATTTCCTAAGGCATCATCAATCACAGATTTTCCTGCTGGAGCAAGAGCAAGAACAATTACAATTACAGTTATGGATAACATTAAAGAATATGCCCAGACCTGTCCTCTCTTATTCATTTCTTCTCCTTATTAATTTTAATTTCATCTCGTACCCATTCACTCATTGTTTTTTTAGCTTTTTTAGATTCTTCTTTAACAAACTTTGCAGTATCATTATCAATCCTTAGTCCAAGAAAACTTTTCTTCTCCATGTTAAACATTTGTTAAACAAGATTTATAAATGTCGTTTAGAATTAATCTTTTAGTAACTCTTTGAATTTTGATTCTATCTTAATATTAAGTAAGTCATCTTCAGTTATTCCAAACTCTTTTAGCTTTCTTTTCTTTGGATTCCAAACTGATTGGTTGTTTGAAGAGTTCCTTACTTTGTTTAATAAGTCTCCTAATTTCATTTTAAAATAATCCTGACCTCCTTTTTTTAGTAGAACCTTTAAAGAATTGGATTTCTTTTCCTGTAGTTCCAGTACGAAGTCTCTTCTCTTTCTTTTCAACAATTAAAGTAGAACTCTTTTTACCAGCTCTGAACTCTCCACCAAATACTCCAAGTAATTCACTTGCTTTAACTTTCTTCCCTGTTGGATCTAAAACAAATCCACTAGCACTTAATCCTTTTTTTAGAAATTTCTTTAATCCTATTGCTACTTCTTCTTTAGTTCCTTTTGCTGCACTTACTTCTTTTCCAAACTTAAATCCAAATGCTTCAAATCCATCTTCAGTTTCAATCTTCTTTACTAATCTTTGTGCTAGACCTGACTTTGGTTTAATAATTGGCATTGATAGTTTTGTTTTTACTTTAGGAGCTTCTGTTCTTTGTCTTAACACTTGTCTTAATATTTCTACTTGTTCTGTTTTTTGTGCAGGTCTAAATTTTTGTTTATGTTTTAATTGTGTCTTTGCTTTTTGTAAATCTTTAAATTTAGGTTGTTCTCTATATTTTACCTTATCTAATTCCTTTAATTTTATTTTATTTTCAAATTGTGTCTTTGCTTTTTGTAAATCTTTAAATTTAGGTTGTTCTCTATATTTTACCTTATCTAATTCCTTTAATTTTATTTTATTTTCAAATTGTGTTTTAATTTTTGGTACTTCTCTTTGTTTAACTTTAATATTCTCTTCAAATTTGATTAAGGGTTTACTTTCTGTTCTTGTACTTGGAACAAAATCTACTTTTGATGGTTGCATATTCATTGCCATAATGTTTGGAGCAATACCTTGTACTTGTGTTCTTTCATAAAGTCCTGTTCCAGCATAAACACTAGAAGGAATATTTGTTAAAGGTTTAATATTTGCTTTTGGAACTGAACTTTTTGCTAAGATAATTCCTTTTCCTGCTACTGATTCCTTTTCTGGAAGAACTTCTTTTAGTACTTTGCTTTGGACTTGTACTTGTTCTGTTCCCTTGTATAGACTTTCAAAATATTCATCAGAACTTTTAATTCCCTTCCCTTTAGATCCAATATCTTTTATTATTTTCTTTTTAGGAACAATAATAATTCCTCCTAATTCTTCTTTTGAAACCTTTAATCCTATATTTTTTAACATAGCAACATCTGGTTTTCCTATTGGAAACTTTAATTCTAATATTCCTTTAGGAATTTCTCTTTTTTTCTTTAATTGCATTGCTAATCTTTTTGTTTGTATTAATCTACCCAATTCATTTTCTGGAATTTTTACTGCTCCAGAACTTAAAGAAATTGGACTTGAAACTTGACTTCCCACACTTTCATATAATTTAGCTTCTCCTTTTGTTCCTCTTTGAATTAATTTTCCTTTAGAACCTATTTCAAACTTCTGACCACTTGAAAATAATATGTTATCTCCAGTAAATCTCTTTCCTGTAGAAACTTTTAATTGTTCTACTTGACCTAATTTATTTTTTATAAACTCTGCTTTTATTGTTTTTTCCGTTGGCTTTGCTACAGATATAATCTTGCTTGTTCCTTCTCCTTTTGGAATAAATTTAAATCCTTTCATATCTTTTTTTATCTCTCCTACAATTTTAATTGATTGATAACCTGATGGAGTTTCTCTAAATCCTATTGCTGAAACTCTTCCAGCTCCTTCATCAACTATAGTTAAACTCTTTAGTTGTTTTCTTTCTAAAGCACTTAATTCTTTAGTTACTGCCCTTTGTATTCTTTTACCCTTTACAATTGACTTGGCAGCTAAACCCCCTCCCAATAAAGTTCCTCCGACAATTAAAGCTGATTGTAAAGGATTCTCCTTAATAAATTTCTTTGCTCCTCCAGACTTCTTTACATCCACTCCAACTTCTAAAGCAAATCCAGCTTGACCTACATAAGGAATAGCATATTTTGCAAATCCAAAAACTTTACCTGCTCCTTTACCAAACTTTTCTGGAGAAAGAATATTCTTTCCTATTGTTCCTCTATCCTCTTCAGTTGCTAAACGATAAACTCCTGTGTTTGTATCTATTACTGCTCCAGTTTTCTTTCCAATTTTAATTTTAGCTACTGTTGCACCATAACCTTCTCCAACATATTCACCAGCTTGTCTTGGAACTCTTTTCCAATATTCAGAAGAGATACTTAATCCAGTATTTTTCTTATCTAGTTCTGAAATCTTAACCTTATCTGACTTTCCATAAAATGAAAAACTAACTGATCTATCTTTTAAATTTAATTTCTCAGAAGAAATTGTATATTTATTAAACAATTTATTCCTTTTACTAATAAGATTTTCATAAGATCTATATTGTGTTGCTGTTCCAATGAACTCTCCTTTTTCATTAACCTTATCTTTTAATGTTTCTTTAATAGATTTATCTATATTTTCTATACTTTTTTCTAAATCTTTTTGTTTACTTTTTTCTATTCCAACTGTTTTTATATCTCTTTTTAATTGATCTATATTTACTGTTGCAGTATCCTTCTCCATTATATCTATTCTTCTCTTTTCAATTTCGGTTGGTTGTCTAACATTTATCAATTCTCTAGTGCCTTGATTGTATAAATTTGATCTCGTAGTTTCATATTGTCTTGTTGAAGGATTATATCTTTCCTTATCTCTTAAAGATTTTTGAGATACTATTGGTTTAGGTTTAGCTAATTGTCCAGATTGAGAATTGGTTATCCCTGAACTTCTTAATTCTTGTTGGATATTTCCAGAAGGAATTTGACTAGAACCTCCACCACCATTTACAATAGTTGTTCCTCCACCACCATTATAAGAAGGAACTTTAACTGTTCCACTAGTAGTTGATATAGTAGTTACTCCTACATCAGTACCACTATTTGATTGTGTAGTTGAACGGTCTGCTGTTGCTGTTGCTGCTCTTGAACCTTTTACTCCTGTCTTTCCTCCACTACCTATTCCAACGAATCCTCCAACAGATCTTATTGCTCTTCCTAATCTAGTTACCATTTTATTTTACCTCAAGAAATATTTTTAAATTCATCTCAACATACTAAATAGATTAAAATCTAAATCCTCTGTTGTAGTACTTGATTTTACTCTTCTTATTCTCTTCCTTCTATTATTATTTCTACAATCAAAGATATATTTTTCTCTTGTCTTTTCTACTGGAATTATCTTCTCTACTGCAATTGTTTTTTCTATTGGAATAGTTTTTGATCTAATGCTAAGGATACTAAAATCATCTTCTTTTGGTATGTCTGCATTATTAATCTTATTGACTTCATTAGCAATTCTTCTTCTTAGATTAATATTATTCATTCCACCACGAAGTGTTCTTTTTGTAAATACTGGATATTTCATATAACTACATGTAGAAAAGGTTTTTTAAATATCGTTTATCTTAACGCCCAATCAAGATCTCTATCTTTATCTTTCTTTATGACTTTTAAGTTCAATCCAAACTTCTTAGATAAGATACTTACCACATCTGGGAAATCTCTTTTCATTACTTTCCATCTTTCTAACTCCCTGCCATCTAGGTCTTCAACTATCGTTGTAAAGATTTCTTCCTTTCCCATCCTTACTTTAGTAAATCCCATTAAGCACCTCCCCCAGAAATAATTGCATAACCAATTATTGCAGCTAATACAAGTCCAATTATCCAAGGAACAATCTTACCTACCTTCTTCTTTTGTGCAACCTTTTCTTGTTCCATTCTATTCATTAATAATTTATATCCATTTTTATTGCTTCCATTTATGAATGATTTATTATAATGTTCTAATGGACTAAATGGTTCTACACTCCAATTAGGAAGTATTACTAAAGGGTTTCCTTTTTTATCTCTAAGAACATGTCCTGTTGCAGATATTCTTGGAATCAAATCGTGAAGTATAGTTTGATCTTCTATTTGATATTTCTTAAAATCACAAGAACCATTTTCATTTACTACTAGCACAGTTACATAATTCTTTCTTCTTTGGCTTTTTCCTACTTTCTTTCCAAATGGATACCTAAACTTTTTTTCTTTTATCTTATCTTTAATTAAAGCTTGTTTTAATTCTTCAACATCTTTTGTTAATCCCATCTTTTCCTCCTTTGAATTTCATTTTAATTATTTACCTGTGGGCTATTAATATCTCCACCACTTTCCTCAGTTTGTTTTGATCCAAACATTCCTTTATTTACTTTTCTTCTTTTAGTTGCATCTACAACTTGTCTTGTATTTGTAGTAGCCATCTTTATTAAGAATCCATCTCTTGATAGACTTGTAGATAATGTTTCCTTTGCTTGGTTTTCAAAGTATTCTTTAAAAAACTCATTACTCATTAACATTCCTGAAATTCTAGCCATCCCTAATGCACCACGAACATTCCATTGTGGGAATCCTAATTCATTTATTTCTTTATCATCTCTTAAATTACCAATCTTGATTACTTTATCTGTATCTTCTGTTTGAACTACATTTGTTAGAAAAGTATGTACATTTTGTTTATCTTCTTGAGAAGGTGCATTATCTTTCATTGCTGCTGCTATTTTCATAATTGCTTCTTCATCAGTTAAAGTTTCTTCTTTTTGTTCACTCATTTTAAACCATCCTCTATTATTTTTACATGCCCTTTACCTAGAAAGACTAATATCTTTTTATTAGGATATTTCATTTTAACTTTCAAAAGATTATTTATTATTAATAAGTTTCTCATATTTATTAAAAACTCAAATGCTACTGGAAACTTTTTCTTCATGTCTCTTAATGTTTGTTCTGCATCTATATCTTTTGTAGATTCAACTAAACTCTTTGATTCAAAGTTCATCATTTCTTTTATGAATCCTTCTCTTTCTTCTTTTGGAATCATCTCCATTAGCTCCTTTGTTTTAGAAATATCCAAATCTAAAAATTCAAGCTTTACTTTATTCTTAGTGGCATAAAGACAGGCATTGATTTGGTCTGAACCATATTCAACTCCTTCTTCTTCTGCTTTCTTTTTTATTAATTGAGATATTTTTCCTAATAAAGTTTCTGATTCTGCTTTTTGTTTAACTATCTCTTCATTTAATTTTGGTAGAACCATTAAGTCATATCTTGTTTTACATAATTCAACTCCAATAATATCTGGAGATTCATCTTTTATTATTCCTTCTATTGCTTCTTTTGACATTAAATGATTTGTTCCAATTATCTTAATCATCTTTTAATCCACCCAATTTTAATTGCTCTGAAAATTGAAGACAATCCACAAATTATTAATAGAAAGTGAGAAGTCCAATTTAATATTCCAAATAAACTTATCCAAATTATCGCTAACATTATTGGTGTTACAACTGTAACTACAACATCCATTCCTCCTAATATTACTAAAGATATTTTTTTTAGTTTATTCATTTTATTTCATTGCACCCCACATATCTTTGAAAAGTTCTATGAAAGTAATATTTTTTACTTTGCAATAGATTATTACAAATAATGAAAACAAAATTGTTATTACTAAGAGATTTTGGAATAAGTTCTGTTGCCACATTATTGTATCCTTTTCATTTTAATTTAATTGGTCTGAATCCTTGTCTTTGAAGGTATTCTGGTTTATAACCAAATTTAGTTAAGTCGTCTATTAAATATTGTACTCTTTCTTTTTCTGTTTTCATTTTATTTATTTTTTCTTTAAATCTTTCCTTTGCTATTTTATTCCAGTCTTCGTTATCTTTTAAATCTGGAAACTCTTTTATTGTTCCAGCCTTATCTAATCTTATTCCACTTATATCTGCAAACTGGTGACATTGTGAAGTTCTGAACAAGACTTGCTTATCAATAACTCTTACTTCAATTGTATCTTCTCCAAAACTAAAGATTACTCCAATCATTGCATAATAGCCACTTCTATTCTATCTAATTTGTTAAGTATCTCAACAAGTAGTCCTTTCTCACTAAACACTTCTTCTGAATCTGATTTTCCAATTGCTGTATCTGTTTGAGTAACAACTTCTTTAAGAACATAAGTTTCTTTTGCTTTTACTTCTACTTTTTCGTCTGTCATATTTTACCCTCCCTTTTCAATTTACTTATTATATCCGTGTCGTTTGTTATCACTACTAATTCATCTTTAATAAGTTTTGATCTCTTTGGAATTAGAACCATCTTAACACCGTCCTTCCTCTCTGAAACTCTTTTTACTTCTAATACAGTTTCCATGTTTCACCTTCCTTAATTTGTTTTCCATGATAATATATTGTAAAAAGGTTTTATAAATATCGTTGATAATATATGATAACTATTGTAACTGCTCTAGTCCAGCTCTAGTTCCAAAGTAAACTCCAACCATTAATATTATTATTCCTATTCCCCAAGTATAAACTGGATCTTTCATTCCAGCTAATCCATAGAATAAGATATATAATCCGAATAATATTAATCCGAATGATCCAAGTATTATTAAATTATAATCCTCTACCTTATAACCAAATATTATTAATCCAGTAACTATTACTAATATTAAAATATAGAATCCTAATGTATCTGATATTCCACTTGGAGTTACTTTATATGGTATTGCTTCACATTGATGTTTTCCATTTTTATCTCCACATACATTGTAATGACCATCTCCTATATCAGAAAAAGTATAATAATAATTAAAAGAATTTTGATTTTTATACATTGTTTCATTAAGGAAAAGCATTTTTTTAGTTGGTAGTTCTATTGAATCTAATATTACATAGGTACAATCATCACATAATTGAAATAGAGTTGAATTTTTATCTTTTTTAAAAGTTCCTAATTCTCCTGCTGAAACAAAAGCGAAGCTAAATAGAAATATTCCTAGCATTAATGTAAATATTATTTTCTTATTCATTCTCAATTTTATAAACCCCTTTTTCATTCTGTGTAATTATAGTTTCTTTTACTTTTAATCCTTTCTTTAAATCCTTACATATTTCTTTATCATAAACTTCTGAATCTTTTTTATCACATAATAATTTGTAACTAATTTTATCTACTTTCTTTGTGAAGTCTTTTTTATCAAATAGAATAAAAGTTGATGAAGCTATTCCTAACATTAGGATTCCTAAAACTAAGAAGACATATAATTTATTCATGTGCAATCACTTCCATCTTCTATAACTTTCCATCCAGTTGATTTACATTGGCACATCCCATCTTCACTTACATCAAAATATATTGCTCCTAACATTGAAGTATCACAGGTTTCTGGTGCTGTATCTACAGGATTCAATTTCATATAATCTGTAGATAATAAAAATGAATTTCCACCACCAGCTATTGTTCCCTTATAAACCGAACATACTTGTTTTATTATTTGTATTGCTTGTTCTTTTTCCATGTTATTATTTAAACTATTTAATTTTTAAAACCATTAATTTTATGCTACTGAAAAATCAATGATTGTTATAGTTTTTGTTACACCTCCCGCTGTTATTTTCATCATAATATCTCCGTCATCTCCTGCTCCTGTTCCGTCTGATTGCCATTTTACATTTGCTCCTTCATCTGGGTCTGCAGGGTCTGAACTTAGTTCTCTTGTTGTAATTGCTCCGTTTACATCTAGGATAGTGTCCGGACTCGTCGTCCCGATGCCGACGTTGCCTTGTATTGCTAAGTCCCCCGTTGTTGTCCCTTCCGACCAAGCAGTGTCACCAATCATAACATTTCCTGCTACACTTAATTTTTCTCCTGGAGTATCTA
>Ga0222628_1000131_pt1 | contig 37141 bp, 27 predicted proteins | sample AntAcemetageno95_FD_179860 | JGI IMG/M metagenome (GOLD analysis project Ga0222628, IMG submission 179860) | Saline water microbial communities from Ace Lake, Antarctica - #95 | ecosystem: Environmental > Aquatic > Non-marine Saline and Alkaline > Saline | place: Antarctica: Ace Lake | collected...
TTCTCTAAGTTCATAATAGCTTACGCCAAAGGCATCTGCTATTTTTTTAATTTCATTCGCGAATGTAACCTTTGTAGCAAAATAAGTATTTTCAACATACTTAGTCAGCTCAGCTGTTCTTGTATCTGTAATAGCAAACGTTTTAGTTGGCCCAAGTATAGGTTGAAAAAAATCTAGGATATCTTCTGCTACTTTTTTATCTTCTGCACCAATAATTAAAGCTGGTTCTTCTATCATTTTATTCCAAAAAGGATGATAGTAAGTTGATTCACCTACAAACTCTGGAGAGAATGCAATTTTCTTTTTAGTTTCATTACTTAATGATGAACCATCTATTAATTTTTTAGTTGTCCCAGGTGGGATTGTTGATTTAATTAAAATCAATGGAGTCTTTAACCATTTAATTGTATCTTCAACTATAGATATATCTGCCTGACCATCTTTACTCCTTTCTGTTGGTACACAAACTATTGCTAAGTCTGCTTTATTTATTTCTTCTTTAGTATTAGATTTAATATCTTCAGTGTATGGATCGTAAACTAATAAATGTAGTAAATGTTCTTTTCCAAAATAATCTTTAAAGAAAGAATAAACTTTTTTTCCTACGAATCCAAACCCCAAAATTGCTATTTTTGTATTAGAATTTTTCATATTTATTTAAGTTATCGTAATTCTTATGACAGGAAACACAAAGTTGCCAATAGTCATTAATATCACGAGTATATTTTTTTAAATTTCTTTTTAATGCAAATTCAATTCTGCAATTTGTTGCTGGACAAAATTGACATTTTTTTAATTTAACATAATGATTTGCCAACCACTTATGAATTCCTGTATACGAAGTTTGATCACCGCACCAAGATGGATTTTTAGAACCATACAATTTCTTTCTATGATTCATGTTTCCTTCTTTCCAATATTTTTTAAACCAGATTCCAAATTCGGGTCTTTTTTTACCTTTCCAATAAGGAACTCTTCCATTTTTATATGAGCTTATTATTGCTAAGTAATTATTCTTTTGCCAATTTTTATTTTTTGGTTTTTTCTTTCCTCTCATAGCCTTACCATAACACATTCTACAACAATATTTACTATTCGCCCAAACTTTTTTAGAACTACTATATGGTTTAGGATAAGGATCCTTACAATATTTACAAATTTTAGTATCAATATTTTTCATAAAGAATTGGCATTAACTGCTTATTATAAATATTATTTAAATTACAATCTTTTAAAATACGTCTCATCTGTAAATCTGGCTTATTGTTTTTTAATTGTTGAGTAATTACTTTTGCTAAGGTTGTGTATGCATCTCTATCTCTAAATTTAAAACCTGGCATAGTTAAGGATCCAAAATGAAAAGATAAAACAGTTCTACCATCTTCTCCGAAATCAAAGAAAGAATTAAAATCACGATTCAAAACTAATAATTGTTTACTCATTGAAGCTTCTAATAAAACATTTGAACAAACTTCTGATACACTAGGAAAAATAAAAAGATTTGATATCTGCATCAAATCTCTAACTACTGCACGTGGTACTTGAGAAGCAGCTGCGTCACCTAATATTTCAGAAGTAAAAACAAAGTCATCCTTAGTTAAACCTTCGGCTTCTCCTAATTTAAGTTTAGTAGCTATTTCATCTTTTTTTCTGCGCCCATTTGAATTACAAATAATCAATAAAACATTATTACCTAATAATTTAAGACGTCCAAATATTTTAATAACATGATTAATTCCTTTACTATCCATTCTAGTTGAACACATAGGATAAGTTTGGATTATGTCTCTATCATATAAATCAATCTTTGTAGCTAATTCATTAGTTAGTTTATGCCAATCAAAAAATAATCCAGGATCTTTATCATTAAAGACTACTCTAACATCATCCTGCTCAACTCCAATTGCTTTTGCGAACCTATTAATATCAGCGTAATTCATATAGATGTATTTTGCATGTGGCATCTTTATATTTAAAGAATGTCCAACGCCAGAATGACACCAATGAATCCATCTTACCTTAGTATTTGATTCTCTAATTGCTTCCCTATAAGTTATATAGCCTCTTAAATAAGTTAGATCATGAGTAATTGCTACATCAAAATCTTTTAATTGAACTTCAAGTATTCCCTTTATCTGATTTTTAATTTGTTCATTAACTACATCTTTTTCCGTTCTAAAGTGTGGAAAAATATCTTTCATTTCACATTCTATTCCTTCTCCAGTACAACCTTGCTGCGCAAAAAACACGACTTCATGACCAAATCGATTCAAAGTTTTGATTTGGTCACGAACATCGTTTATAAGTGAATATGACTCTGGCATATTTCTGAACGAAGTGATAATTGCGATTTTCATTTTATATTATTTAAATTATATTTTTTTATTTTTTTAATCCAAGTAAGAAATTCATCATAGGATAAATTATTTTTTGCCCGATTACAAATTTTACAACATGAAACTATATTACTTTTTATGTAACCTATTGAATTGTTTACTCTATCAATGCCATTATATTTAATTGATCCATTATGAAAATAATATTTGTTTCCGTTTTTTCTTCCTTTTATTTCCATAGAAGGCTTTGATCCACAATAATAACAATTTTGCTGTGATGTTTTTATTATATCTTTTTTAGATAAAGAAAATTTTAAATTTCTTATAAGAGCATTATTTTTAATTCTTCTAAATAAACAATTAAAAGCTACTTCGAATTTCTTTTTTTTAATTAAACAACCACAACTATTTACATTTCTTTGTCTAAGATCAAACCCTGAAACTATTTTTATATTTCCACAATTACATTTACATTTCCATAAAACTAATCGATATTTGTTTCTAGTTTTTAATTCTTTTAAAACTAAAAGTTTTCCATATCTTTTACCTTTTTCATCTTTTCTTTTTGAACAACCGCAAGAAGGAGAAAGTCCATGCAATAAATCATAACCTCTTATTTTTCTATGATTACCACAATCACATTTACATTGCCAATAATTTAAACCAAGATATTTTTTTGGAGTAAGTAATCCAAATTTTTTATTGAACAAGTTGCGAAATTTCATATCTTCATTATATGAAAATTATCGCAACTTGTCAATGCTTTATGGTACAAATATTGATGATGTACTACTTGAAGTTGAAGTTGAAGTTGAACTAGAAGTTGAACTAGAAGTTGAACTTGTTGAACTAGAAGTTGAACTTGAAGTTGAACTTGAGGTTGAACTTGAAGTAGAACTTGATGTTGAACTGGAAGTAGAACTAGAGGTTGAACTTGAAGTTGAACTTGTTGAACTAGAAGTTGAGCTTGAAGTTGAGCTTGAAGTAGAACTTGTTGAACTAGAAGTAGAACTAGAGGTTGAACTTGAAGTTGAACTTGTTGAACTAGAAGTAGAACTAGAGGTTGAACTTGAAGTTGAACTTGTTGAACTTGAAGTTGAGCTTGAAGTTGAACTTGAAGTAGAACTAGAAGTTGAGCTTGAAGTTGAAGAACTTGTACTTGAACTTGTAGAACTTGAAGTTGAGCTTGAGGTAGAACTGGAAGTTGAACTTGTTGAACTAGAAGTAGAACTTGTAGAACTAGATGTAGAACTTGAAGTAGAACTCGATGTAGAACTCGATGTAGAACTTGAAGTAGAACTTGTTGAACTTGAAGTTGAAGAGCTTGTGCTTGAAGAAGTAGAACTTGAAGTTGAGCTTGATGTTGAAGAAGAAGTACTTGAAGTTGAACTTGATGTACTTGAACTTGTACTTGAGGAAGTAGAGCTTGATGTTGAGGAAGTAGAACTTGATGTTGAACTTGAAGTTGAAGAACTTGTACTTGAAGATGTCGAACTAGAAGTAGAACTAGATGTTCCTGGTTCGCCAGTTAAGTCGGAATAACAAATTACATAAACTGCTCCTCCTACACAACTTGCATAAATTCCAGTATCAAATTTAATTGGAGGCCAAAATAAAGAATGTTGATCAACCTTACAAATAATTGGACCAGAGGCGACTATATTATCGTAAAATTTTACATACTTTCCGCTTTGACCACTAGGAAAAACAGAAACCCACCATACGTAACCTTCACCTGCATTAACAAAACCAGTTGTTCCTTCATGGGTTAGATCCTTCCCTTCATTAGGACGAATCATTTTTACAGCAGTATTCCCATCTCTATCTTGTAAAAATTTTTCGTATTCTCTATCTCCTCTTTCTGTTGACATTGCCATAATTTTTTAAGCTAGTATAATAAATTAATTCCGACCTTTAATTGGTTATAATATAAATTAATAAAGCCGTAATTAGTGACATAATTAATCCTAAGGCAACTGCTTCTGGACGACTCCATCTTTTAGACATTTCTTTTTCAAGATCAATAATTCTTTTAGTCAATGTGCCTATATGATTATCAATAGATTTTTTAATATAACCTATATCTCTAGTAACCCCTTCAAATAGGGTTTCTAATCTAACTATTCTGCCTTCACTATTATTTTTTTTATTATTAGAATTGGACATATGCACTATCAGGAGGTAAGAATAAGAACTCAGCTCCTTCTTTTAATTGATTCCACTTTTTAATATCCATTGTTGGAATGCTATCTCCTTCTTTCCACAACCAATGATTTAAAATAGCGCCTTGTTGTAATGAAAAAAGATTTATAACATGATGTCTTACTCCATTATCAATGGCATGAACATCTTTAGTAAAATTTGGATCACGTATTAACTGATACATTTTAGTTTTTAAAGCGACTGAATCTGGTAAGTCTAGATAAGTGTAACCGCCAAATAGATATCTAGTATCATTATAATCTGGAGCTAGTTTAGCGATACCACCAATCTTAACATCATAATCTGATTTGTCACTTTTTCTATAATAGTAATTATTACTATCAATTATTACTTTTTTAAGGTAAATCGTCAACCCCCAGTTTCCCCAACTATTTACTGAATAAATATTTTCAGCATCATAACCAAAGAATGCAAGCGAATGACCTTCTAATTTTGAAGCAGTTGGCTTTTTAACAGCACCAGTTCTCCATCCTGCTTTATCAAGCATCACTCCGCCATGAACTACATTACCTTCTCCTGAGTAGATTGCATCTTTATACGAATCAAAGTTATTTCTGGTAAATGCATATCCTTTTATTTTTAATCGATAGCCAAGCTTTTCTATCTCTTCTGGTATTCTAACATCTTTTATAAATTCTGACCAGTCTAAATTATAATCTGATTTAAATTGTTCTTCAAAAGGTGCTCCCCATCTTATAAAAGACTTAGGAGAACTTTCTAGATAAGCTCCATATCTGCCATTCTTTTCTATTCGAGTTTTAATATAAGCCATTATAGCTTGAACCGATGGCTTGTGTAATCCTGCTGTTTCTTTATATTCTAAAACTCCACTTAATCTAGAACCAGTTTCAGCTACACAAGATCCTAACCCAAATTGTAGGTATTGAAATTTTAAAATATGTTCAACTGCATACCTACTAAAAAATTCAGTTGGCTTAGGCACACTTAATGGAGCCGCAGCTAAAACTTCATCTATATAAACCTTTCTTGGATCATTAGCAATATAAGATGGACTACGTAAAAGACCTGGTATCTTTGGTACTGGAGAATTAAATCTTGAAATTAAATTTTTAATATTAAACATAATAGTCTCCTTTAATCTAGTAAACTAGATTATATATATTTTAACCTGTTCTAATTAAAATCGCAAGTTATTTTTCTAATGCTTCTACTCTAGAAATTAATTCTTTAATTGCTCCTAAACTCATACCCATAATATACCTTGAGTCTATGTGTTCACCATCTTTTCTAGTCTTTCTAAATGATGTTGGAAAAGATTTTTCATCATAGACCAACTCATTCTCTTTATTTAATTTTGGATTTTTTAATTCTTTAATTATTTTTGTTGGAAATTTAGGAATTGGAAGAGGCGACAAATCAGCTCTTTCATCATAAAAACAAAAATCTCTCCAATTATTTCCATCGAATCCTCTAAAACGATCTGACCAACCTTGATTATTTTTATATATATTTCCTTCAGTATCAGCTAAATCTGTAGCACCAACAGATACAATAAGGCTTCCATTACATGTTAAAAATCCAGTTTCAGTACCTCCAAGAATTTCAATTCCAGCTAAAGGAAATACACATTTATTTACTGTATCAAAATAAATGTCTCCTAAGAATACTGAAATACCTAGAGATTCTGCACCAGATGTTCCTACTATAAGTTTTTGACTAGTTACTGAAGTTGGAAAATACATATTATTAGTTCCAACTAATCCAGTTGTTCCTGATCCAGTAGTTCCTCCAGTAAGAGTTGACCTTAAATTCCCTGAACTATCATAAAATTTTAAAGATTGTTCATCTAATCTCATCCTTCTCACTCCTGCTTTATATGATTCTAACAATGGGGCCCCACCAACAACTGCCATTTGAATAACATCTCCAGATGTAGATCCTTGCATTTTAAAATGTGGAACACTTTTATCTAGCTCTATATATGTGTTTCCTGCTGCTGCTGATTTTAATGTTGTTGCACTTAAAATAAATCCACCAATCGTTCCTTGATCAGATGTTAATGTTTTACTACTAATATCTAAAGAAATTATTGATGCACCAGTTAAATTAGTAACAGTTACAACAGAAGCATTTAAAGTTCCAGTTATAATATTATTAGCAGTTAATAAACTAGTTTTAATATATCCTCCTACTATTAGGGTTGTATCACAAAGTGCCGCCCCTATAAGATCTTCATAAGCTAATGCCCCAGCATCTGTGAGCCATGCAACATTTTGTTGATTATCTGCAGTTACATCAGCATCAGTAACCCCTACTGTTAATGTTCCATCAATATGCGCATCGCCAATTATTGCATTAGCAATCTGTGCACTATTAGAAATAAATTCATTAACGCTTGCGCTATTAGCACATAAATTATCTACTAAAATTTTATTACCACCCATTCCACCATAGACTTGGAAAATAGCTTCTGATGTTGTATCTGAATTTAAATTAGCTATCGCTATTAAAATTTTATCAGGACCTACAGCATCAGCATAATCTGTAGAAAATTGTAATACTGTTGTGGATACACCAGGCTCTAAATAAATAAAAGTAAAGTCAGCCATATCTCCAGTTGTTCCAGCAACAATAGTATATTCTGATCCGTCTAATAAACTTATAACTTCATCACTTCCAACACTCCAATTTATTTTTCTATAACCATCAGTTACAAATTGCAAAGTACTGGTCCAACCCTGAATTGAAATTTCAGATCCAGGTTGAATCCCAGAAATTATAACATCAGTATCTAAAGTTACTTTTTGGAATCTTGCTGATCCATCATTTATTACATATGCTTTAGCATTCTCATGTCCAGCTGCCCACTGTGTGCTTGTACAACCCAACCAAACATTTCCAGTTGAATCAACGTGAAATGAATTAGCCGTAGTATCTTCATCTGGAATATGAATTTCTCCAGCTACTAAAGAACCAGAGATTACAACATTACCATTTTTATCTAAACTAAATTTTGTAGTTGTTCCATCCCAATATCTCATTGGATACGTTGCGTCTACTCCTGAAATTTCTACTCTCCAGCCATCTGTTGCTGGATCTCCAACTGTTAAGACTTGTGATGCGTGCAACGTTCCTGTTTTAATAGAATCAAAATCTAAAATAGGTGCTTCATCAGGATCATACATGTGTGCTGTGCCATCTACATCTACTGAAATCATACTTCTATTCGGTAACGGTATCTGCATATTACCATTCGTAGCAAGCATTGGAGTTAATCCTTGTCCTCTTGAAGGCAATGGTAAGACATCTATTGATATCACATCAATAGGTGTATTTCTTTCTCCTGTTTCAACTTGTACTGATGTTATTTTAGGCATTAATATTTTAAGTCTTGACTTAATGACTTTAATAATTTTGCTTCTTCTCTTTTTAAGTTCCTGTTTTTTACAACAGAACTTATACTTTTAAATGCTCTAGGAGTTACTTTCGGTTCTCGACTACGAACATAAAGTCCTCTTGGCCTTATAGCACTAATTACTTTCTTTTCTAATCGTTTCTTAGAATAATAAGGATCTCTAGTTTGCCATAATCCAACTTGATTATGTGTTGCTAATGCAGCTCTTTGTGCTCGTTTTGCGCGGAAGTCTTCTTCAATATCTCCTAGATATGGCGCTGGGCCACCAACTACTCTTGCTTCTTTCGTGTCATATATTTCTGCTAGATCACGAGTAAAAAGAAAAGTTAGATTCTGTTCTATTTCCCAGTCCCACCACCATAATACTTTCTTTCCTTCCATCATCATCTTAGCTGTTTTATTTAAATCTCTTTCATGAGAATCTGGAAGTGTATGCCAATAAGATCCCTGAACTTCTATAATTATATTATAACTAGGAATATAAAAGTCAGGTCTAAAGTTTTCAGTTTCTTCTGTAATTTGTATATCTGGAAATTCATATTGAAAAACAAATGGAATTTGTAGCTTTACTAAAAAATCATATACTAAAGCTTCTGGTCTAGTAGCTGGTACTGGACAAAGAACTAAAGGAACTTGGCCAACTCTTAGAGATTCTTCTTCGTGGAATTTATCTAGTTTTCTAAATTCCTCCAATGCACTCTTTCGTTTAACAGTTTTACTTAAAATTTCTCGTTCAATTTTTCCTGGTTCATAATAAGGCATTAATCTTTTTCACGCAATGACATATAGATTATTGCCTGTTCTTCTCCTACTGTAGCCTTCTGGCGAATATCTCTACCTCTCATTGACGTGATAATTACTTTATGTTGATCAGTAGCAGTATAAAATAATAATCCTGTAGCACCAGCATCAGCTTTAACATCTATTAGTTTAATTGGAAGTAAATCTAAAGATGATGTTGAAAGATTAGCTTCGTCATCTGCAGTACAAGTATAATTATCTAAAGCATTTAATGAAGCTATTAAAGTTTTTAGAATACTATAACTCGCTCCAGCTAAATTAATATCGTGAGTATCTGCACTAACATCAGATTCAATTGCAAGTCTTGAATTAACTTGATCTATTGTAATCCTAGAATAAGTTCCAGCTCCAGTATAAGCAAGTTTAAATGCTTTTGTTAAGTCATGGTTTGGACCAACAAAGTTTTTAATTCCTTTTGTTTTTCTAGAAACCCACAAATCGTCCTTAATCATTTCACCACTTTTAGCTTTTGATTGATAAGTATCAAAAACTTCTTCGTCAGTTTTTTCTAATTCATCTCTAGCAAGAATTGCAAATGACCATTCTTTTTCTCTAGCATCTAAACCGTATGGTCTTTCTAAATAATAAGTCCAAAATAAATCTTCAACTGTTGGCGTTGAACTGCCACTGCCAGCTAAAACTACACCATATTGAAATCTCTGTGAGAATAATCCTGGGTCATAAGTTTTTCTTCCACTTACTTGACTACCTTTAAAATTTGCTTCAAACCCAGGAGCTGAATCTCCAGAAGCATAAGCATGTGATGCGCCTGGCCAACTAGAAAATTGAGCAGCTGTATATCTATCATCAAAGTTTGCGCGCATCACAACTGACTGACCACTAGCTAATGGTTTATGATATGAAGTTAAAGATCTAACTAGTTTATCTAAAAGAATAAGGTTAGCATCAAAGCTCGAAGAGATTAATCTTCCTTCAGTTGCATAAGCACTAGAAGAATTAATTACTTTAAGAGTCCCAGTTGCTGAAGCTACATAAACATTAGTGCCTTGTCCAAATATTCTTCCTAGTTTTGTATCTGCAAATCCAGTTATCTGTTCATATTTAAACCAATAGTTTCTATATTTAGATTTTGCAAGCCAGAAATTATCATCACCATCTTGAAAGATTGCCCAAATAATTGGCCCTTGACTACCAACTGCTATCGCATGTTTAAAGTTTAAAAATTGAGAATCTTTATGAATGGTTGTCATTCCAATTGATGCTCCGTTTGTATAAAAAATTCCTTGAGTATAAATATTAAACCAAAGATAATTATCACCCATCTCCATTGATTTAAAGTTTTTAGCATGACTAGTCCAAGAAAAGTCATATAATTCCCAAGGAGCGCCACCACCATCATAACCAAGGAGTCTAGAGTAAGTTCCAATCCATAATCTTTCTCTACCAAATGTTAAACTATTAACTGCTACATCTCCAGATGGAAGAGTAAAGGCTGTATTGTCAAAGTCTGCTAAAGTTCTAGGATCTGTTGTATATTTAACAGCTAAACCAAAAGCTCCATAACAATCTGATCCCCAGACTGCTGCGCTTCTTAAACTAGTTATATCTGTTGCTCCCCAGCTCCCAGCATTATCATCCCAGCGCCAAGTAAATTTGCCACTACCGGGAATACAAGCATAGATATCTGTCTTTGTATTATCTGTAGGATTAGTAAATTCAAAGAAATCAGTAATCTCTGATGCTTCTCCTGTGTCTTTAGCTAGTACCACAGCACCAGTTAAATTAGTAATCTTATAAATTTTTCCATCAACAGTTCCTAAATAAGTATAAGTTAAAGTAACTATCTTAGCTGTAAACTCACTATTAGAGCCAACTGGCATCGTTACAGCAGTTGGAGTTTTAGTTAAAGTTATTTGTCCAGGTTCGTCTTGAACTTCACAGCCATAAGATTGTTGAAACATTGCAGGATCAACATGATACTTTTGATTATGTCCTCTATGAAAGTCAGTAGAACCAGAACGTTGCCAGAAGTCTAAAGCGCTATAGGCTGGTTCTCCAGTAGAAAACTTAGAGCCAAAAAGAGGCGCCTCACCTTCAGAGAAGGAGCCAGGCTGAATCATATACCCTTTATAGTCGATCCATAGGTGATATCTTTTCATATTTATTCTCCATATTTAATCCAGGATTGTGGATTATCTGGATCAATATCTTCTACATAAGGTTTCTTAACATTAGCTGGTTCTAATGTTTCTTTCTTTTCTCTTAATGCCATCTCAATATCTCTATCGTACATATTGATTGTATTAGCAATTACATAAGGAGTAGTCTGATCATCGATAGTTGTTCTAAATTTATCCATTTTCATTCTATCATTAAGTAAAGACTTAAGCGCTGCACGCACTGCGAGCATCATAATAATAGATCTGTGTTCAGGCCAGATATTTAAAACATCTTCATCAGCCGTTACAGAAACTAAATTAGTTTTGTACTCCACTTTCATTATATGCGAGCTCTCAACTATCTTTCTTGTTCGCAATATTAACTGTGCTTTATCCCATTCCCAATTAATTAACTTATAAGGTTCTGTGTCAGTTGAATCATCATAAACCCAAATAGCTTCAATGTCTCTTATCTCTGGACTGACAGCAGATAAATCATATTCTTTTTTATCTGCAGCATCAACAGAGGTATAAGTTCTTTTGAATAATCTTGGATAAGAATCAGCCTGAGTTCTATCAATAAGTCGTTTCCAATTTTGAATTGTAAATACCAAAAAATCCTGATCGTGCATTTCGATAGCACAATCCTTAACAATATCTGATAGTTTAATATTAGCCATAATAATATAATAACAAAAATTTAAGATATTGGCAATTAAATAAACGGTTTCATAAAACCCTTACGAGGTTTTGTTCTAAACAATGGCCTAGGTTTAGGCTTCATTGGATATTGTTTAGCAGCTCTTTCAATCGCTTCTCTTAATTGTGGAAGCCTTTCAACGTCTGCGTCTCTAATATCATGCTTAAGCATAGCTAATTCTTTCCAATAATCACGCCACTCAGCCTTACCCCAAGCTTTTCTATCTTGCCAAATACCTTCTTTAATAAATATTTCTTCGACCTTTTTAGCTAAAGTATCAGGAACTTCTTTAATCGTTCCATAATCATACACAGTTCTATATGCCCAAGCTAGTGTTGGATTCTCTTTTTCCCATTCTTTTAATGGTTCTGTAATAAAATCTTCCAAAGGAATTGAAAATGTAAATTGTTTTTCTGGATGTGCTTTAAAATATCTTTTTCTAATCCAGGTAGGTAATGATTTAAAATAAAAATTACCACGTAAGAAATTTTCATCAATAACTTTCATCCAAGTATTCATTGCCATTAAATAAGCCTTAGTCTTTTCATATTCATTTAGACTACCATCTAAAAAATTATTCTGTACCTTAGGATCTAATTTACCAAAAGCAATTTCACCTTCCTGCGTACTCACCACTAAGCTATCAAAATATTTTTGCAGTAAATCTAAATTATGATTCATTGCTTTAAATGCCTTAGGTTCAAAATATGCTTCAGATGGTAAAGATTGTGCATTCCAGTATACTAATAATTCTGGATTATCTAATAAATATTTACTTCTTTCAGCATAACTATTCTTTGGTATTGCAAAATATCCTTCTTGAAGTTTTAAAACTTCTCTTTTCTTTGGACTAGATTTATCAAACCAAGAATCTTTTAACTCTGGATTCTTCTTTAAGAATTCATTTCTTAATTCTGGATTATCAATTTTAAAATATTCCTCCTGTAACTTAAGTATAGCTTCATCTCCTGCTCTATGATCTTTAAACCATTCTCTTAATTCAGGATGCTCTGCCATAAAATCATCAGCTTCTTTTTGAACTCTAAAATACTTTGTCCAAAAATCCATACCACTTCCAGTAATTGGGGTTCTATCTATAATAGCAAAGTAAGTTTCTTTAATCTTACGAAAGATTTCTTCATCTTTTGTTTCTCTGCGCCTTAACCAGATAGATAACTCTTGGTGTTGTTCCCACCAACGTCTAACTTTCTGAGCATCTTCCCATGTTTTATTTGGCATAACAGAGACTTCTCCTAACTGTTCAAAGAATTTCTTAGCTTCTGGATGTCTATCATAATACATTTCTCTCCATTCTTTATTAATATTAGTATTAAAGAATGATGCACCTTCTTCTGAACTAATTTGTAAACGTCTATGCCATTCACTTGTAAATTCAAAATACTGTTTCATCTTTGGATTTCTTAAGAAATAAGTTTCTCTAATAATTGGTGGAAGACCTTGAAAAAACTCCCATCCTTTAGTTGAATCAGTTCTTCCATGTTCAATCCACTTACCCATAGACCATTGATAAACTTTATTTGCAATATATTTTTCATCTTCGTTCTTTGGATTCTTTAGGATAGCTGTTTCTTTCGGAGTTAATGTTTGATTCTTTTCAATAGCTTCAACTATAGAAACAACAGTCGCTTGATCTTGTTTAAACTTTGGTTTATCAAACCAATAAGACCAAGGCAAAGCTTTAGCTTCCCAGTATTGAGGTAACTCAGGATGTTCTTTTAAGAATTTTTCCTTAGCATCAGAAGTCTTTAATATAAAATATTGAGCTTGTAAATCTAAAATCTTTCGCTCCCATGGCGGAGTCATAGCAGTCCAAGCTTCTTTGAGTTCAGGATGTAATTCTAAAAACTTTTGCTTTGCTTCAAAATCATATGGATCGATAGCAAAAAACTCTTGAGTTAATTCATATTTTCTTTTAGCTTCTCCCTTTAATCCTTTTTCAAACTCTTCTTGTAGTTGTGGATTCTCTTCATAAATCATTCTCTTCTCTGCTTCAAGCTTTGCTTGATCCATATAAAAAGCTTCACCACTTCCTTCTGGTTTTATTTGATAATTAATTTCTTTTAATTTATCTCTTAAAGCTGACTCTGTTTTTTGTTCTTCTGTAACATCATATCTATGAGTCCACTTAATATAGTCTGGATGCTTAAACCACCAATCTAAAGCCTTCTGTCTGTCTTCATATGTATTTTGTGGCATTGACCAATAGTCTTTTTGATCTTTCCTAAACTGTTCTTGATCTGGATTCTTAAGGAAATATCTATCTCTAGCGCCTTGATACTTAGGACTCCAATAAAAATCCATTGCCTTTTCATAATTAGCTGCTTTAATTAAAGCTTGATATCCTCTATGCCATCTATAAGTTTCCCAGAATTGTGGCTTGTCTCGTTCCCATGCAGCCTGAACTTCAGGACTTAATGTATTTAAATAATCCCAACCCAAACTAGAGAATTCTCCTTTCTGTTTATTTATATCATCTTGTGCCATTAACTTTGCATTCTCTAAAGCAGCCGGATAATAGATTGCTCTATCAGGATGTTTAATAAAATAAACTTCTCTATCTTTAGCTGTAAAGATTTCGTTATTATAAAAATTCTGAAACCAATTCTCTATATTTTCTTGAGCTGTCATAAACCCAAGTTTCTTTACATAAGAAGATTTAAATTCGTGCCATACATTTTTAGCTGGATATCGTTCTAAATGCATAGCTTTAATCTCTGAAGAGAAACTATCCCATAGTTCATAACCAGCTCTTTGCGCTGCGCCTCTAGCCTTTGGTGAAGCTGGTGTCTCTGAATCAATATATACAGTCTTACCGAATGTATTCATAGCTATATAATATTCATAATCATCTTGTTCTTTATCTGTCTCAACAACTAAACGATAATATTCTTCTGGAAATTCTTCTGACTTTGATATTGATTCTTCTACCATCTTTTTAAGCCATGGTAAACTATTTAACTTTGGCATCATTGCCTTAAGTTCTTCAAATGTTTCTGGAATTATAGTACCATCTTCTCTGAAGATATCATTTTGCAAATCTTCTTTAGTATAAGCAACTTCATATCCTTCGCCAGTTATTGCAAACCATTCAGCAGGATGAGTCTCCATTCCTTTTTTTATTTCATTATCTAATTGTTTAAGAATATCAAATGCTGCTCCTCTAACCAAGCTTTTATTAAAAATATATTCTGTTGCTGCGTTTTGTGGAGAATACTCTGCTAGATCCCAATGTCTTTCCATTGCTTCTCTAGCGAGTTTATTATTTGCAAGAAAATAATTTGCTTGTTTTTTTCCTTTACCTTCAAGTATAGAATAATATTTATTTCTATATTCCCAATCATACATATATTGGAAATAAATTTTATCTGTAATTCCATGCGAAGTTGCATCCAGAATTTTTTGTAAATTCTTAGCTGCAAGTAACTTATAAAAATTTTGATATTGACCTTCTGGTAAATTATTTACAAATTTAGTCTTTTCTTTATATGGTAAACGATTATAAACTCCCCAAAGTTTATTTAAATCATCTATTTTTATTAATGGAATTCCAAAGAAATAACTCATTGCAGCATTCATTTTTTTACTACCAACTGCTGAATCCATAGTCTCTAACATTTCATTTGATACTGTTTGAAATGTTGACACTAATTGAAAGATTGGAATTTGCCGTGCATAAATAGCCCAAACATTATTATTCTTTTCTAAATTATAATTTTCTACACCCATTCTTCGTAACATTTCATTTGTGTAACCAAGACTCTTTAAATCTTTTTCTTCATCAAAATATCCTTTGCCTGTAAATTTTTTTATACCTATAGAAATAGATGGATTCCAACCCAATCCAGAGATAGGATGGTTTGCATTATCTAACCATCTACCAAATTCTCCAAATGGATCTTTCCAAACATCAAGTACTTGTTGGTAGGAATATATTGAAAGTGTATACCAATGACCCCAAACTTTAATTCTTTTCTTATACCAATCGGGTAAATCTGAACCAGCTTCTTCTATGGCTTTAAGATAAAATATTGCAGCTCTTAATTGCCCTGGATTTTTAGCTACGCTTTGAGACCACAATATAAAGTTCTTTGACCAGAATCCCCAGAAAGGATATATCCAACGTAATGCTTTTCCTACTTCCGATAAATCCGAGTAATCAAATAATACTCTATCTACTTCTTTAAATCCTTTTTCCAAAATAGCTCCATCTTTCATTTTATATTTTTTTCCCATTGCCAATACCCACTTCTGATCTGTCTTTTTTAATTTACCCCGAACTAAATCTTCTGTGATTCTAGTTATTTTATTAAAATTTTTCTTACCAGGAACCAACCCTCTAAGTTTCAATAAGATATCTTTTTGATCTCCTTGCATCTTGAGTATATCATCCCATAAAGATTTTACTGCATCATCAGCGTATTTAAAAGTTGCATTTAAAAACAAAGCTTCTTTTCTTAAAACTTCAGTTTGAGCATACAGATTCTCCATTCCTCGTTTTATTTTTAAGATTTTTTGAAATGCTCTATTTGCTAATTTACCAAATACTCCAGTTCTATCAACTAAATAAAATGAGAGCGCTTTCATAGTTTGATTATTGAATGTTGGATTCTCAGCTAGAAACATAGTTCCATGTTCAAACTTTCTTCCAATTACAGTTCTAGCTTGTAATTCTTTCCTGATATATTTCCATCCAAGAGGAGTACTTGCTAAAGAAATATTCTTGTATGACTTTGCAGTCATACCTCCTTCAGCTAATATCCCCATTTTTAAACTATCATCCATCATATTTCTAACACCCCAACCTGGACGTAAAAATAATACAGAATATTTCCAAAGAGTTTGTGGTGTATTTAGAAGTGACAATATACCTCTAAATACATTTGCTTGATGAGGATGAGTTTGTTTCCATGAACCAGTTCCTAATTGTTTAAGCCATAATGGTGCAGCTATTAAACGCTTATCTCCTATCAATTCTAAATCCCACAATTTTGAGGACTCTGCTCCTGTAATGTTTGTATATAAACCACATGCTTTTCTTACCTCTTTAACAGAGCCAGTTTTAATACTTGTCAATTCCTCAAACTCTTGCCCCCAATCATTAATAGCTTTTCTTTGTTTGTCTGTATAAAAAGATTTTGATTTTCCTTTATTTATTATTTTAAGTATACGCCGCTTAGCAATTTTTTCTGCTTCATTTATTTTACCTCGTGATAATGCACGAACAAATTGTTTCGGCTTACCTAAAAACTCCATAACTACTGGATCTAATCTAGGAAACTTACCATCTTTAATAGCTGCTTTTGTATATTTAATTAAAGCTTGTCTACTATCTATTCCAATGTCACTAAGTATAGCTTTAAAATCTTCTGCTTTCATTAGATTAGTTCTTTCAGTAATAGAACGCATCATACCTGGAACTAAATCATATGGATCTAAATCTTTAACTAATCTTGGCAACTCATATCCTGGAATTAATTTAGGAATATCATTGTTAATATTTTTATCTATCTGACGTTTAAGTTTTGGATTCTTTACTTTAACATAACCTCTTCGATATGGTTCAAAATATGGAATCTCTTTCATATTAACTTGTATTCCCCCTTCTAAAATATCTATCATCTGCTTTCCTTTTTTACTTCCATACTTTTTAATTATTGTTTGAGCTTGTTGTTTGGTTAATTTCTTAGGATAAAAGATAGCTATTTCATCTGGACTTAAAAGTTTTTCTTTCTTTGCTAAATTAGCTAAACTAGTTTTAACTTGAGCCAAAGTATTCTCAGATCTAGATGATAATCTTCCCCATGATCGTAAACCTATTTTAAGATTTAAGTCTACAGCTTGTTGTGCTTCAATCATTATCGCATACATCTTTCTCATAACTATTTTTTTATCAGCTGGGCATACCACTCCAGTCTTCCCTGTAAAAATTTCAGCAATCAAATTATATATTTTTTTAAGTTCAGGATTCTTTGCAATTCGTTTTTCAAGATTTGTAATTAAGAATTCATCTAAAGTCATTCCATTAAAAAATTGATGAGCATTAACTTCTGATAAAGCTTCAGCTCCTTTATTGAAAGACATAGCACTAACGTCATCCATTGTTCGAGCAACATTTTTATTTATAATATTAATACTAAAAGTCTTATTGGGATTAGACAAAGATTTCATCCCCATAAATTTTGCTAACTTAGGACTCCCCTGCACAATAAATGAAAGACCAGCTGAATTTTTTGGCTGATTCAACATAGCCCACTTTTTTTTACTTACTAACCAATTAACATTTTCTACTCCTTTAATTTTTATCCAAGGAATATTAACTGGCTTACCCATTTTCCCATGTATATTTCTAACTGCATCACTAAAAATTTTTAGTTCTGCTTCTGATTTCTTAATTTTTTTAACTACAGATGGACTAAATTCTTTATTTAAATACTTAAGATATTGTTTGCGCATCGCTGGCTTTTCTGAATAGATACGAAGTTCTATTATTTTAGGTTGCATCCACTTCTCTACTTTTCCTCCCATAGTCCTAGCCATAGAAGTAAATGTTGCTTCTGCTTGAAGACTCTTCTTTAAGGACTTTATAACTACCGGAATATCTTCTAATTGATAACCTACTTTTACTAATTTATTTATTTCACCATAAAAACCAGGATCAATTTCTCCTAAGAATTCAAAATACATTTGATTCTTAGTTTTAGCACTAACTGATAATGTTTTTCCTTTCTTTACACCCATAAAAATATCATCAGGAGTTATTTTACCAGCAGCAATATCTTGTAATCGTTTAATTCCAGCTTTATCGGGAGCATACTTGTCTATCATCCTAGTAAGATTAGCATCAATCTTTGATTTCCTTTTATCTAATAAAAATAATTCACTTTGTATTTTTTGCTTTTCACCACTAGGGACATGCTTTGGCCAGTGTTTTGCAAAACTTCTTTCAAGAACATCACTAACGTTTGGAAGACCATACCTACTTTTTATTAACTTAGTAAATGGTTCTCCAAGCTGATTCTTTAAAGCTTGTCCAACAAATTTAGAAACACTTAATTTTGCAGGACCACCAAGTTTAGGAATAATTTTATTGTTAACTTTTTTAAATAAATCAATATACAATCCTTTATTTCTATTAGCGTTTTTAATAAATGCACCCATTAAAGCTGCTCCTAATACTATCTTTGCCTGAGTTTGATATTGTTTTGGAATCCAAGAATCTCCTTCCATCGCTCTATATAAACTAACTTCAGACCAATCAGCATTCCATATTTTATCTGCAAAACTCTTTGCAAGATATTTAGTTTTATCTGTTGCAGTTTCAAATTTTGGAGCATCAGCTAAAATTCTATCTGCAGTTCCAGTTAAATAAACTAAAGAATCCATATATAAAGTACGCTGATTTTTATTCATATCCTTAACTTCTTTGGTTGAAGGTAAAGCTTTTACTAAAGCATTTAACTCTGCACTCATGCCTGTATATTCTTTTATGTCTTCAAGCAATTGAAATGGTAAGGTCCAACCAGCACTATAAATATCATTTGCTTTTTCTACAGCTTTCCAACCAGCAGTACCCATAACCTTAAGCGTTTCTATTCCAGTATTAAAATCTTTCTGCGCTTCCCCAACCTCTATTACTGTCTTAGTAAATTGGTGCTTAAGAGCCTGCTTTCTTCTTCTAAGTGTTTCAGCACTTAAAGAATTCTTAAAACTTTCAATCGTCCAATAATCTTTAGGATCTGAAATATTAGCATTTAATCTTTCAACAGCATCTCGCAAATTAATCTGTCCAGTTTCATAGACATGTATAATCCCTTGTTTTTCTAAAATCAACCACTCTTTAATCTTTACTTCCTCTTTCCTTTTGTATTCAATTAAAGCAAATAAGTTTGCCCACTTAACAGACATATTTTCCTTATCAAACTTTGCTCTTTCATTTTGAGAAGCTGCTTCTATTTCTTTTAATTTCTTTAGAAGAGCAGTTCTCTCATGTAGAATAGGCTTAACTTTAAGGTTGAGTGCGTTAACTTTATCAACCTCTTTATCTCTTTGAATTTTTAAATCAGCAAGTTTTTCTTTATCTGGAGAATCACTTGAACTTTCAAAAACAATTTCAGTATCTAATCTATCTATATTTTTATATAGATCCTCAAATTGTCCATCAAAACTTTCTCCTTTTTTACCAACATCCTCTAATTTCTTAACTGTTTCTACAAAACCTTTTTCTAACTCACTCATTTTAGAAGTTGCTAACTCAATTTCTTTGAGAGCAGAGTCCACATCTAAGGCTAAAGGAAAATCTTCTTTTCCAGTATCTGCATTTTTAAAACCAGCACTAATCATTTCTTCCGATTGAGATTGTTCCATCCCTAAATGTGCACGCTTAATTTCTTCCCATCCATAATCAGGGTCAAATTGATATTTTTTATTTAATTGTTCTTTATATTCAGGTGTAAGCTTTGAATAATCAACTAAATCTTTTGCTATAACTTCAGCTTTAGTTTCTTCAACGGGTTTTAATTTAAGTGCTGGTGTAGTCTTAGCTGTTGTAAATGAAACAGGACTTGTAAGAAAATTTGCATAACCACTTAATACACTAGCTGCTTTAGATCTAGTTTCAAATCCCCAATGCTTGACTTCTTTATATTTAGTAACTAATTCTGGTTCCAAATCTTTTATAGATTGTTGTGGATCTGAAACTTTTTCAACTTGCTTTATAACAGTTGGCTTTAATATATATGTATTAGATTTAGTCCACTTCCCTGCTGTTTTAAATTGTCCAACATATCCTCTTGGAACTTCAGTTACTTTTGTCAAATCAAAACCGGCAGGACGCACAGCTTCTGCAGTAAGCCAACGCACCTGGCCGGTCTTTGGATCCAATGTATAAACTTCTAAAGTATCTTTCTCTCTAACTAAAGCATAACCTCTTTGTGTATCAAAAGTCTTAAAATCTGGTATTTTAATTAAACTTTTATTAAAAGATTCAACAGCTTGCTTTGTAACTGGACCATAATAACCTGTAGAAAGTTGAGGTGTAGGAAAATATCCTGCACTTTTTAAAAGATCTTGAAGCAAACGTACTTCTTCAGATCTTTGACCAAATGAAACCTGTTGAGTTAAGGTTTTAATCTTATCCTTATCAGGAATTTTTTTTGGTTCAACACTTACTTTAGGTGGACCAGTGTCTTTAATCTGTTGTTTGTACCAAGACTCATTCCATACTTGTCCAGCTGGCATTCCTTTTAAAATATTAGGAAGCTGATAAGGACGAAAAGTAGTCTTATCAATATTTAACAATTTCAAAACTGGTTCATCAATACGATGAGTAGTTTTGTCTTTGATATCATAAGCGAATACTGTTTCAGGAAATTCTTTAGGTTTAAAAATCCTATAACGTTTACCGCCTATCGTGGCATAAGTCTTAAATGGTACAGCCATGGTTTAGTTGTTAACTACTTATTCTTTTGATTCGTCTTCAGGAACTTGTCCTTCTTCTTCAACTGGTGCAGGCTCTTCAGCCTTAGCTGCTTCATCTGCACGTCTTGCAAAATAAACATCATACGTTCCTAAGGTTTTAATTCTATCAATAACATCAAGGATGCTTTCGAATTGTTCTAACGATTCATTTTTACCAATCAAATGAGAGGCAACAAAATGAACTACAGGTAAAAATCCTTTAGCCGGAACTCTGTAAACAATACTATCAAGCATTCCATCATAATGTCTTTTGCTTGGATTTACTACGTAAACTGTTCGATAATTTGTCATGTTTGTTTTTCCTTTTTAATTTATTTAATCGACCTTTTACTTTTAATTTAATTAATTCAAATTTATTTTGTAATCGTAATTTAAATCTTTCTAGAATTACATAAGTAGAAATTAAAAATCTAAGCTTTAATGTTCTTGAAAGATGTCCTAGAAATCCATTTTGTAATTTTTCTAAATCTGATTTAACTGAAGGAAGAATTAAATTTTGTTTTTGAATTTCAATTAAACCCTCTGAAGTTTCAAACTGCACATCTTGAAAGACCTCTCTCTCTACGCCTTTATTCTTTCGTTCATAAAATCTAAAAATTCTTTTTCTCTGATGTTCAATGTAATTATACAATAAGTAATTAGAATTAAGCAAGAGCTTTGAAATTTCTAAATTAAAAGAACCTTTGATTGTACGGATTGGTAAAGTTAAATCTGTAAATAATGTCTTAGTTAATAATAAGGCACCAGATAAATCCCAGCCTACTAATAATCTAAAGACTGGGGCATAGCGCTGCCAATCAATAATAGCATCTGGGCAAGAAGAAATTACATAGACTAAACTAGTTTTTAAACCTAATGTTTTAATTATCTTTTGTAATTTTAAAATAGTAAATGGTTTGACAGGAACTGATATTAAGCAAAGAGCAGGATTGTATTCTGCTATTAATCTAATAGTTTCTTTCTTTAATCTTTTATTAGATTTAAATTCTTTGCACATCCAGAGAACATCAAGTACACCTATATCATCAAAATCTTGTTGCCAAGTATTATTTTTAAATACTTCGAAGCGATCTTCCTTTTCAATAAACTTACTTACAATTAATCTTGATATTTTATTAGCTCCTACAATACCAACTTTTAATTTTTTCATATCTTTTACAAAGAAAAGGCTGATGTCGCATCAGCCCTTTCTATTAAATTACTATCCAGTTTAGTTAGTTCTGCGTAACTGTCCACTCATTCTGCAGTTATTACACGTAAAAGCTCCGTACCAAATGATATGTGAAACAAGTTCGTCCTTATCAATAGGTCTTTGCCATCCCTTATTAAAGAAATCGCGAAGGATCCTAAATTGTAAGTAGTTCTCGTTTAACATAAACATTGATTTAGCTGTACAATGACTGTCTTCTACCCAAGGTGTTCCTTTAAAAGAATAAGCTTGGAAAGAACCATCTAGTGTTTTTGGCTGCATTGCTTGTACCCAAAGAGTATTTGTAGTGTCAAGGAAAATAGATTCGTAGTTATTCATCTCGGTGGTATCAGATACAATCAATGTAGGAACATCTCCACTTACTCGGCAAGTTGCATAAGCAGTTCTTAAACGTGCAAGTGTAAAGTTCGAAGCATGAGTATTGTAATAAGCTTTCCACCATGGATTACCATCTGTAGAACGTGTAATTCCACCATAAGCATCCACATTAGTAGCATCATCAACAGCAGCTTCTAAACCTAAAAGGTCTTTACCTGAGTTTCCAGTACCATCGCTGAATAACTGTGTAGCCATAGCATCAGCTAGGGACTTAGAAGCACTCTTCATTTTAGCTGCAACTAAATCAATAACACGAGCTGATCCACGGTTTTCCATTTCCTCCAAACCATCAATGTATAAGTCTGCATGTTCTCTCTTCCATGAAAATTCAGCTAAAGTAATAAACTCTTCATCTGCTGAAGTTAGAGTATCACCCTTACTGAATGAACCTACCTTGGTTGACTTTGCATATTCTAACGGCTCTTCAATCTTTGTTCCACCAATTTTAGCTCCTGTATTATCTGCATCTTTAAGTAAGCGATAAAGCAAAATATTGGATTCAAAGATTTGATCCTTTAATGCTGGAATAAATCTCTTTTGAGTTGTTGAATTAAGAGTATTATATGTTAAGGTCATATTCAAAACAATATTAATTAATTGTTTTAAATCTTAAATTAAGATTCGTCTCCTTCTGCCATATCGTCCTGAGCCTCTTTAGTCGCCTGCGACCAGCGATCTTTAGACTTTATTTGGCGTGAAGGTGTAGTCTCACCCACGGGTTCGGACGGAACAGTTTCCGTCTTCTTGGTCTCTTCTTCGACACCATCTGCCTCGTTTTTGAGTTCAACTTTTAGATCCTCTTTCATTTTAGCTTCTCTAGCTAGAAAATCTTCTTCAGATTTCTTAGCAAGATCGTCTATTTTTTGAGAAGGATCACGTTGTACCTCAATGAGGACTTCCCGCTTATCCATCTTTGGATATGCTTCAGTAGCTAAGTCTATTTCTTTAGAGAGATCTGTCTCTGCAATATTGGCCTCAAGGTTGTCCTGTCTTTTAAGAATATCTTTTCTGAAATTTTGTTCCTCAATAATTTCCTTTTTAACCATATTCTCAAAACCAGTATCTAATGACTTGTTTTCTTCAAGTTCATTTTCCTTAGGTTTTGGATCTTCAGTAGATTTAGGATCTTCATTATCTTCCTTAAAATCTATATCCTCTAGATCTCTATCATCGGTTTCATGTAACTCCTTGATAGCATCTAGCTCTGCAGTCTTTTCATCCCATTCCTTACGAAACAATTCTTGCGATTCACTGATCTCTTTAATCTTAGACTCGACTTCTGTTTCACGAGTCGCTACGCTTTTTTCTCGTTCTTCTAAAGATTTATCCTTTTCAGGAGCATCTTTAAAATCTTCAAGTTTTACCTCTGCCTCTTTCTCCGGTCCCCCTTCGATATCAGCAGAGCTTTTCTTAATATCATCTTTTTTTTCTTTACCCATATTTACTTTTCCTCAGTCTCTTCATCCTTAGTTTCTTCTTCTTTTTCTTCTGGTTTGGCTTTCCCTTTAATCTTAGTCCATTCAGCTTTTGCTCTCTTGATAGCTTCCTTCATGAGATTACCTTTAAACTTTCCAGCTTTTTTCTCAGCTGAAACTTGTTTAGTATATTTTTTAACGATAACTAACCATTGATTTGCCATGTTATAATTCCTCCTCTTCTTTATCTTTTTCTTTATCTTTAGGTTTTACTTTGCTTAAGAGCTTCTTAGCAGCTTTCTTTCTATCTTTCTTATTCACCTTTTTCTTACCGGCATAAACTGCGGCTTTGCTTTTCTTTTTATTCTTATCAGCTTCTTCCTCGCCATAACCATAACCAACTGGTTCATCAGTGGTTTTTTTATTGTTAGCCATAATTATATCTCCTATAATTATTTGTTAAGCAGAGTAATTATACCTGCTGTATTCGACCAATATAGAATATTTAAACCTTTTCTGGTTGCTTACCTTTTGCAGCTTTAGTAGCTTCAATAGGTGATAATTCAATATCTCCTTTCGCAACCTGAAGCATTAAGTTTTTATCAAATTGTCCCTTCGCAGCTTTCCAAAAATAGAAATTTACTTGGGAACCCTTTTCTGTTTTTCTTTTTACTAATCTATTAAAATACCTACCATTTAACAACTTACCATAGAATGAAATATCTGTAAAGTCTGGTTCTCTTCTGTGAAGAACTCCACGTCCATAATCTATTCTTATCATATATGCGTATTGTTGTCTAGTGGGATTAGCTGTGGAACCTGGTGGCCAATATCCACAAGTAACTTTCATCCAAAATAATCTATCTGCCCTTTCCTTAAATCCTTTATCTTTACCAACTCTACCTAACCACTTGGTAGTCTTCTTACCTTCTTTAGTTGTAATCTGAATTCCTTTTGCTGAACCTAATGATTTCTTGCTAGCAGTTGCAAGCCATGGTGCAGAAAATAATGTTGCACCAAACCAAGTAGATGCAGATAACTTTAAAATTCTAAGATCGTAATGCCACTTACCAATACCTTTTTTTTCAAGAACTCTAGCAGGATCCTTACCAGCTTTTATCTGTTTCATTACAAAAGTTTTCATCTTTGCACAATTACGAAACGGATCTGATTCCTTATCTACCCATCCATGTAATTGAAGAGTATAGGATGCAGGAATAAAATCTACTTCAGTAATATGCGTCTCATCTTTAAGTGCTTTTTCTAATGCCAACTGAATAACATGAGCTTTTGAAGCTACCTGCTTTCCTTTTGATTCGATATAGATCTTATAGTTCTTTCCTTTTTTTAATTTTAATGGATAATAAGGCATGACTATACAGCATCTGTATCTATGTTTGCTATCTCTAATCTTAAAGATCCAGATGGTTTTGATTTAATTACAAACCTAGCATACTGACCTAGTGTACCAAGAGCTTCTTTAATTTTTGGAATATCTTTTCTATCAGTTACAACGAAATCTATATCTCGTTTAGAATAACCTTCAGTTAAAACTCCGCCAACTAACCAAGCTTTGCCTTTAAGGTCCTTAATTTTCTTAAGCATTCTAGTAACAATTCTTAAATCAATCTTAACCTTTAATAAGTTCTTTGCTGCTTTAGCCCTATATGGACTAGTTGTTGCATTCATTTGATTTTGCATATTATTTCTTTATTTTAGCTATTAACTTAGGCATTTGAGTTTTTCTCCACGCTGCAAACTTAGGTAACCAAGCTGTCCAACGCTTAGGTTCTCCACCACCAGCTAAATAAATTTCTTTAACTTGTGCTAGAGTATCAGCTCTACCTATCTTAGGTTGAGTTAAAGATTTGCTCGCAGGTGCTTTAGCTAAACTTGCCTTTAGATTAATTGGTTTAGGAGAGAACCATGAGATCTGACCAGATGGTCTTAACGTAACGTGTTCAACTGAAACTCTAATTACATCTCCTGGCTTAGCATCAACATACTTTTGCGCATAGGTTTGTCCCATATAGGTCCCATCTCTTAATGCAGTATGATAAACATAACTACCAATCTTAGTAATTTCTTTTCCAATAACCTTTACATCTAAATCAAAATGCTTTTTAACTTTATACATTAATGCATTGTGAAAATAAGATGCATCCATTGCACGAACTATAACACCTTCATCAGAAGATATTTTTTTAATTAAAGCTGGAAGCTTATTCATAGTACCAACTTCATGCTTTGCTCTTAAGACTTGCCCACCTTCTTTAAGGAATAAATCTAAAGCTTTAGATCTTGCGCTGTAAGGTTTCTTAGAGATATCTTCATCTTTAATATAAAGCATATCGAAAATCTTATACCTTAATCCAGCTAAATCAGTTGGTTGAGGTTTTTGTTTTGAATGAATATATCCTGCGATTGCTTGGTGTTTAAGATTATGTCCCTTATCAAATAACATTAACTCTCCATCCAAGCTCACATCATATTGAAACTTCTTTCTAATTTCATCAATGATTGGTTTGACTCTATCTAATGGAATTTTATTTGCTTCATCAGTAAATAATAATATAGTATCACCTTTTCTAGTTGCCTGACATCTAATTCCATCCATTTTTTCGCTGACATCCCAGTCATGACCTGCTGGTAAAATCTGTTTTAACCGTGCAGTTGAGTAAACTTCAGAAGTTTTTAATGCTTTCTTTTCTGGTTTTGCAACTGGGAATGGACGACCTGGAACTATTGGCTTAACTTTTAATCCACCAGTTACTGGTACTGCTTGCTTCACATCTTTAGTTACTTCTTCTGGTAGAATTAACTTAACACTCTTTAAATAGGTTTGAAGACCCTTAGGTTTTTCATAAGCAAGTGGTTTATCAAATCTCTTTATTTGAAAAGCATAAGCATATAGAGGTTTCTTGCCCCACCACTTTCTTCTTTCTTTATCAGTTACTCTATGAAGTTTTTCAAATCGAGCAACATCTTTCTCTGAAATCTTACCACCATAAATTAAACGAATAACACCATATACTTTATCTCCAAGTAATAATACATCTCGATCTACAAAGTTAGGATATGCACGACCCTTAATAATTAATTTCTTTTGCCTAGTCCAAATCATTTCTGCATGCGGTTCAACTATAAACATCCCTGGCATTCCTTGAAATTGTTTTAGATCCTTAACTTTAATTCTGGAACTCTTTAGAATTCCTTTCTTAACTTGTCCAAATAAAACATTAGAAGAAATTAAATCTTCATTTGCATTAGAATTATTAGCTGACTCTTCTCCGTCAACTACTTTTTTTTTACCCTTAATAAAAATAATTTTGCCAGCAGCTTCTGGCATAAGTGAAACTATATCAATTCGATCTTTTTGATTAGGAGCTAGAATAGTAACGTTCTTGGCTACGACAGTATCAGGTCCAGGTTTAATTATTCTAACTTCCTCTCTAAATTTTAAGGCTTTTAACTTTAATCTAAATCCAGGCATTAAAATATTTCCTAAATAGTCAATAAATTTAGGAAACTTTCTTTCTTCACTAGGAGATGCTTGTTCTGATGCTGATTCAGTTGATTGCTCTGGCGCTGGAACAGGATTAGATTCTGATTCTGGTGCTGGTGCTGGTGCTTCTCCTTCATTTATTGGAGTTGGCGAACCAGCTTCTGGATTAGGAGCCTCTCCTTCTGGTGATGGAGCAGCAGGCGAAACTCCAGGAACAGGTTTAGTTGGTTCTGTTCTTGCAAGTCTCTGCCTTTCTATATATTCAGTTTTTTCTTTTTCTAATATCAAAGCTTTCACTTGTTCTTGCTCTTGTTCTTTCATTACTTGATCAGGATTCTTTTCACCCAACTCTTCAAGAGCTTTTCGTCTCCCAATTATTCCAAGCTTATAGAACATAGCAACTTCTTGTGCTCTTAACTTCTCACGTTCAGGTTCTAACCCTTTAATATCTACATCAGAAAGATACTTACCTGAAATATCTGAAGGAGAAAATCCTTTGAATGACGATGCCCTTCTAAAAGATAAAGCTTTAGCAGCTGAATATGAAAATTCTTTTAAGAATCCCATTACAATTTGATTAGCATCATTTAAAGCAGCTTCTAAATTCCTAAGCTTTGGATCTAAAGAAGTAAACGATGCGCCCATTAACAATGACATTGCGCCTTTTTCTCTTTGTCCACTTCCCATACCTGAACCCATCATATCATTCCATGATGCTGTTCTTTCCATATTCGCTCTTGTCTTATCTGGTTGTCTTTCTACATAACCAGGTAAAGGAGGAACTGGAACAATTCTAAATTCACCATCTTTATATTTCCTAATAATTAATCTAGGCTTACCTTCAATCTTTTTAGTATCAATTCCAGATTCAACATCAACTACGATAGGAGGGTTCCCCATAAATTCAGCGTTCTCTTTTATCTGAATCTTCTGCTTATCATAAGTTCTCTGTAACGTATAAAGCATTTGAACGGTAGAGATTGCATCTGATGAACCTAATACAGAAATATCTGGTAGATCAAAGAATGGATATAATTTTAAATTAGTATACGGCCAATCACGAGGTCTTAAAACTAAACCAGAAGAAGTCATCAATACATTTTGCTGAGTTTGTTTAGACCAAAAATCCCATATCGTAACATCTTCATTGCTATCTGGATGATTAAGTAAAAGCTTACCTATAAAATCTTTATCCTTAAACATTAAAGATTTAATCTGTCTTTGTTTAGCAGAAGCTAACCGTGCAATCCAAGGTTGATCTTGAAGCTTTGAAATTTTATCTGAACCCTTAACAATATTTTCTGGTTCAAAAATTTCTAAAATAAAAGGATAGTCCGCTTTCGGATCTACCCTAATAAAACCATAGGTATTACCTTTGATTAAAGTATTTCTAAACCATTTTTGTAAATTAGCTCGTCTTTGATTAAACCACCAGAAGTCATCAAGAGCATTCTCAAAGCTAGTAGCAATGCCACGTTCAAAAGGATCATTTTGTGATGGTGGAAGTACACGATCAATGATAGAAATCTTCTGAAGATATCCAGTTAGAGATTGAACCAAAGGAAAAATTTGATTATCTACATCGCTACGTTTACTTCCTTCATATAAATTTTCAGACCACCATGCCTGACCTTTATAAAGATTATAATATTTCAACCACAAAGCTTTTCTACTAGAAAGCTTACTGACTTTGTCTTCTATTAAATTATGTATCTCTTTAGCAGTTAATTTAGCCATATTAATTATCGAGTACGTCGACTCTAGTTATTCCATCTTTTTTACTTATGCAATCTTCAATTGATGGAAGTTCATTTTGTTTGTTCTCATCTATACCAGAATACCTAACACCAGGATTAGTATCGACTGAACCGCTCATAAATCTAGGAGCTTTTTCAAGGGCTAAATTCAGATAATTTAGTACGTGGAAAAAGTGATCAGGTCCATTATGGTCATAAACTTTAACAGTCATACTAAATCTTGTTTTGTATTTGACGACAATGTTCTTAACGTGCTTTATCAACACTTTAACATTATCAGAAAATTTAGGCAATACCCACAAACCACTATCAAGACTTTCAACTAAATTATCTAAGCTCTCTGTTCTTTGAATATGAACTGTTTGATCTGGAATATTCCATTCAACTAAATCAAATTTAGATTTAGATGCCATTCCCGTTTGATAATAAGCTAAAAATAATTTACCTCTATATTGTTTAGCAAATTTTTTTGCTGTATGTTTATTCGGCATAGCATCCATTATCCCAAATTTAATTCCATATCTTTTTAATATGGTATCAAGTTCGTCTTCGCTATCCGCAGTTAATAAAGCAATAACTCTTTTTTGATATGTGTTTGTATCTCTAACTAATTCTAATCTTCCAATGGCTATGAAAAAAACATCTCCTTGGTCAATAGCAACAACAGTAGCTTGATCAGAAGTTGGTTGCTCTGGCCCAGTTACCATACGATAGATTTCTTTTTCGCCTATTAACTTGCTTGTCATATGATAAGCTAGGCCTAAAGAATAATTATAAAAATGTTTTTTGGATTTAGCTTTTTCTTCTTTACCTATTAATTTTTCAGCACTAATCCATGGCGCAGCTAATTGTGAAATGTGATAACCATGAACTTCTTTCTTTGGATATCTTGGAATCCAGATACCTGACCTACGCGCATCATCAGTGATCAAAGACTTACAATACTTACATCTGTAAATTTTATTCTTTCTATCTAGATTATCAAAAATATTTAAACATTGTAATCGTTTACACTTTGGACATTTATTATACCACTCATACTGACAAGAATCATCATATAATCTATCTACGCCAACACCTGGAATAGATGGCACCGAAAACTGATACATCCAACCTAAAGAATCTGCACCTTCTAAGCGCTCTTCATACATCTCTGCAATTTCTGGTTTAGAAAAATCTAATTCATCAATTACAACAATGTCAGCATCAATACTTTGCGCTTGTTGTTCAGTCCATGAATTTGCTGTAATAGCGACTTTGCCGCCTCGTCTAATAAATATTGTACCATTCTCAACATTAGGACACCAAACCTTTCCTTTATAATGCCTTTTTTTCTTTTCAAATTGATTTGTAAATTTTGAAAACTTAACTGATAACTGATGAACTGATTTACTTCCAAAATGTTTATCTTCTTTTTTCCAGGTTCTTAAAGTATCTCTACAATTATATCCTAATAATAAACATAAAATTTGAAACGCATTAGAAGTTTTCTTTGAAACTTGACAAAAATTTATATTTAAGTCCCTACCTTTTTGTTTGTGGATCCAACCATCACCTAAAATTAAAATATCAAATAATAATTTTAATTGTTTCCTTGTTAATGTATAAAGAAATTCAGAATCTAATTTCTTATCTGGAATTAATTGATAAATTTTTTCTGAATCTTTTGCATGAATTACAAATAAATCAGCAGATTTTCTTTTATTAATTGAATAACTAATCTTTGCTTCTAGTAAATCTTTTATTAATTCTTTAGCATTAACTTTTTGAGCAATAGTGATTCGTGGATATTTTGATGGTCTCTTTTTATTTTTTCTAAAATAATAACTCCCTTCAGTTATTACCCAACCCAATATCTTAACTAAAGAATTTGAAATCTTTTTCTTTTTAATACCATCCCATCCTTTTGTTCTAAGAGGAATATAATCAGAACCCCAAGCATTAAGCTTATCTGCAGTTTTAATTTGAAAATCTTTTCCTTTATCTTTCCATCTTCTAGTTTGATAAACACATCTATGTTCTGGAGTAACTAATAAATCTATATTCTGATTTTTAAAATGAATTAACTTTCCATCATAATCATATTTAAAAATTTTACGAATCTTTTGAATTTCAATCCTTTTAGTTTCTAAATTAATAGTTGGAATATCTTCTTTATTTTTAATTGTTTTAATATCTTGCCAACCACGACAAGTCAATACTTCTGTTTGATCATCTACACAACCTCTAAAATATATTGTAGAGCCACCTATTCTTTTTAATTCTGTAGAATCAGCGAGCGTTGAACCAAATGGTCTCATCTTTGCACGAAGATACGCACAGTTTTCAAGCATAGGATCAACTCGTGCGGTTACAAACTTTCGTACATCAGATGTCGTTGGAAGAGTGTATATTACAGAGATATTTTTCTTAGAAGTTTTATTTAATATCTTAATAAGAGCAGCAGTTGAAAACCCAATCTGAGTTGGTTTTTTAAATATAATCTTTGACGCCCAATCCTTTAATGGCTGGATCATAAATGGATGATTGTTCCATGTGAGAGCAGTATTCTTTGAAGTTTTTAAATCAATTAAACGAATCCAAGAAACGATTGAGGCCGCAGAAATAATTTCAGATTGTGGAATTTTATTCTTTTCCATTTTTAACTTGATCTATTTCTTTTTGAGAAACTACTAATGGCTTATAACCTTGCGATTTAAGAATTGATTTCTCAATTATCTCTAAAGCTTTTGGAGAAATTAGTTGCGGACTTATAATGTTTTGTTGAATCTTTGTTGAACCTCCAGATTCTTTAGCTGGCATTGCAATTCCCTGAAGTAACAAACGATATTCTTTTAATAATTTATTAGGATCTAACTCTTTAATTTTAAGTTTAATTTCTGATCGTAACTCTCTCATTAATTCTTGAATTAATCTTTTGTTTTCTCCTAATAACTGTGCAGTATTAGCTTCTACTACCTCTGTATATCTGCGTTGAAATTCTGGATCCCTTATAAATCGTGAGACTTTCCATGGAGTAATATTTAATTTCAAAGCAATCTCTTTAATCGTACGATCCTTCTTAGGATTTGCAATCATATCTAGAATTTTCTTTTTCTTTTTATCCCAATACAAAGGTTGAGGGACAGTGTCCTTAGGTGGTTCAACTACCATTGGATTCAATTCTTTTGGTTTAATCCCCATATTATTTTTCTTCCATTTCTTTTGAAACAGATTCATCTAATTCTTCTTGAGTCATTGGATCATTAGCTATCCTAACTTCTGGTTTTATATTTGACTTCGTTGCAATAAGTTCTTTCGGTAAAACATTTTCTCCCCTACCGTAATACCAAGCTTGTGAATAGGCAACAAGAGAACCTGAAAGTAATGTTAAGATTATTAAAAAATCTAAATCTTTATCTTTAAAGAATGCAATAATATCAACAATTATAATTATACTGAATGTTAGATAAATTAGCAATGTTAACAAATCTCGAACTGAATCTCGATTTAATTGAAATAAACGTTTAAAATTAAACATTATTGTTCATCAGAAAAACTAATTCCAGGAACTTTTCTATATTTTTTTAACAAAACCTTAAGCTCTTCCATGAACTCTTGATCATTTAGTCTTTTTAGTTCCTTTATTTTGTCTTGTCTTTCTTGCGCTGGGCTTTGTTTTTGATCCTTTAGTTCCTTTGGAGTTAATGGATCCTTTAGTGGTTTGTTCTTTTTGTTCATTTTGTTTTGTTTTCTCCTCATCTATCATTATTAAGTCGGAACGACCTTTAATTCCGATCTCTAACCTCGCATCTCGTCCACACTTATCTTTGTAATCACAATACGTACACTGCCATGGAACCTTAACTATTTTTTTCCCATCCTTCAATGCCTTACTTTCCACTCTGTTTAACTCACCCATAGCTTTTAATATCTTTAATTCTGGTACAGTCATTCCTAATACCGAATAAGTCCTTGGTACAATTTCATCTTTATCTAAATAACTTTGAAAATCTTTAAACCTTTTCTTGATAGCTGAAATTGTTAATGGAAATTTTTTATATACCTCTCCATCAACTCTAACCATATCCTTATCTTTATCTAGTACAACATCAAACTCTGTTATCTCTTGAGAATCTCTACACCCATATAATATCTTAAATGGAATTGGATAAAAATGATAGGCGTATAAAGCAGTTTGCATAAGATGTTCTATCTTTGGAGTTCTGTAAGTAAATACTTCCTTTCTTGCCCAATAACCATAAATTGTTTTACATTCAATTCCTATTGTTTGCTTATCTGCCTTAACAAAGATATCAACTTCACCTGAAATATTCAGATCTTTATTATAAAACTTCTTAATATCATTCATCTTAGCGTCCCACATATTCATATCCTTAATGTTATCTATCATTAAGTCTTCAAAGGCAATACCAGCTTTAACTGTTCTCCATCCTCGACCATCCATGTAATTAGTTGTTGGTTCATTCTTAAAACTATACCATAATGCTCTGTGACATTTACCAAAATGCATTGGCCCAGGAGTTTGAACAGAAGCTTCTGATGGCCAGAACGCTGAACGAGTTCCTTTATCCTGTCTCCTTTTTGCTTGTCTAAACTTTTCTCTCTCTAAAGCAAATCCTTCTATTTGTTTACATATGTTCATATTTTTATATTTTTAATTTTAATATTTCTTCGACCTTTTTTTCTATCTATTATTATATAATTCTTTTTCTTTAAAGCAAATAGATGCCTATCTATTGCTTGCCTACTAAAAGTTACTTTCCATTTTAAATAATATCCATCAGATAATTCTTTCCTTGTTGGAGAATAACCAAAATCTACCCAGCTCTTTCTGATTAAAGTTAATATTCTAGTTTGTTTTTCTGTTAACGATAAGTTCATATTAATAATATTTTCTTTTTTCTATATAATTAAAAGTAACCCAACACATTAGTGAACAATATCTTGTAGCTATCCATCTCTTATCTGTTTTTTTCTTTCCACATTCCATACAAGTTTTTATACCATCGCCACAAATCTGTTTAGGTTTTTGTTGTTTAGGTAATTGAAATTGATTTAATTTAGTTTTAGGTTGAAACCTAGACTTATCATAAATATGTTTTATTTTTAATATTGAAAGATCTTTTTTAATTGTTATAATTATTTTTCTTGGCATAACTCCTAAACGCTGCATCCCTTTTCGTTTTAAAATAATTTTTCTTTTAACTTCTCCGTTTAAAAAAACAATAGGAGTAACTCCATAAAGATTACACCAATACATTATAGATGAATGATCTCTATTAAACTTAAATGCAATAACAGGAAAAGAATAACCCTGCAATCTTAATTTAAAATATTGCATCATCTGAGTTCTAGTTGTTTTTCTAAATTTCCTGATCATATATTTAATTTATTTACATCCACTTTGTTTTTAATTTTCTTTACTTTCTTTCCCTTCCTTATTCCTTTAATTGGATTAAGTCTTCCAGTATCAATTAATACTTCCAAATCTCCTTCTATAAATTTACGAATTCCTAAATCAGAAGCAAGTTCTACCATAGTTTCTATATCAGCCATTACTCTAAGTCCATTACCTGTGCGGACTGTATCAAGATAAAGTTTATGTTTAACCATGTATGCTAATTTTTGTGGAGTAATTTTATAAACATCATCTATACCAAGCGCATTGGACTGTTCAATTAATTCTGATAAAAGAGTTTTAAGTTCTAATAAATCTGTGATCGGACCAGTTAATCTTTTCCATATTAATTTAAAAATTGCTATTACTATTTCAGGAGTTTCTTCACCTCTCCTCATTCTTTCTCCACGTTGCGCATATTTAAAAAGTTTTATATTATCTTTCTTATCATTAATTACAGTGAGCATTGGATTCAAAACTTGGAACAAACGCAAGCTAGCTTTTCCTGGTAAAACAAATTCACCCGTTACAGTCTTTAATCGTTGCCAGTTTTTAAATTTCCACATCGTTAATTTATTCTTTAAAATTTGTGATCGTTCTTTAAACTCTGTTCCTAATTCAAGTATATCAACTCCCTCAAGTCTTCTTCTGCTATATAAATCCCAAGCAGCCTTATCTCCTGGTGGCATCGTTACTACTAAACAACGAGATTCAAAAGCTTGTTCTGGTGATGCGCCTTTAAGAATAGCTATCTTTGGTGAATGTAAACTAAAGAATTTTAATTTATATTTTAAAGCACCAGCACCTTCGTTACGAATTACACCTGAGCCTGCTCTGAATCCAGCATTCCATATCGCAACAAACGAATCAAAGTCTGGATTCTTTGGATTTAAAGTTAATTCATCAAAAAGAATTAATGGCTTAAGTCCAGCTGATACCCTAAATAAAACTGAGATTGAAGAACAGACACAAGCATTTAAAGTTCTTGGTACAATACATCTAAACATATCTTCCAATCTACTCTTACCTTTTCCATGCGAACCTCTAATAATTACATTGATTGAAGTTTCAAAAGCATCCCAGACGCTTAAGTAAAACATTAACCATGTTGAAACAAAATTAACTTCATTATCTAAAGCACAATAATCTGAAATTAATTTACTAGCTTCTTTCCATAGCTCCTCAGTTGTTCCATAATCTTCAACACTAGAAGCTGTCTGCATTAAATCATGTTCAAAAGCTTCTATGAATGAAAATGGTGGGCGATAGTGACGACCCTCTTTGTCTACCAATTCAGTCTCATAAGTTACTTGAGGATTCTCATCATCTAAAGGATAGACTGCATAAATTAATGGAGTCTTAGAATCTTTCCTATACATAGTTTCAAATAACAAACTGCCCCTATGTTCGGTTTTTATTTCACCACCTATTAATTCAATATACGATTGCTTCTTTGAACTATTTTTATTTGGTTTTTTATTCTGTTCTTTTGACATGGTTGTTTTGTAAAAAATCAACTGCCTTTGATAAATTCATTTCTCCATTTATCTTCATTAAAAAATCTAAAGAACTACCACCAGCTCCGCAAGAAAAACAATAAAAAGAATTTGTCTTCTTATAGATTACTAAGGATGGAACCTTATCAACGTGGAAAGGACAATGAACTTGTAATCCTGATGTAGTATTTTTTATCTTAGCGAACCTACGAATAACATCTTCGATTGGGATTCCTTTTTTTAATTCTTCTAAACTTGAATTCTTATTTAAATTAAGTCTTCTTCTTTTATGAACAATAAGATCTTCATTAACTGGTACAATAGTTTTAAACGTCAAACGTCCTAACCTATCTACTAAATCTAAAATAGATTTGTTAGCAAAATCAGTTAGATCATAACCAACATTATTAGATGGCCAGACAACTTGCTGTACTTCTTTACCAATTTTATTTGCAATGTTCTGCGCACCCTTCTCTCCTGCTGAATCATTATCTAGCAGTGTAAAAATTTTAAGATCTGTAGTTTTTAAAATATCTGCCCATGATTGTTTAAAGGTAGATGCACCGAAAGGCAACCCAATAACATTATCTAAATTAGATTTATTATATTCAAAAGATGCACGTAATAAAATTGTATCTAATTCTCCCTCGCATATATAAATAAATGTATCCCAGTTCATTGGATTCCAATTAAAAGGAAACTCTGGCCTACCTCTTAACCATAGATATTTTGGAATAGTTTTAGCTCTCTGTTCTTTAGGATAGCCAAACCAACGGCCCTTTATAGTTTCTAAGTTTTCTTTTAAATATGGAATTCTAATCCATGGATATGTATAAGAAATTTTAGATACATTAATTACATGTTCACTTACGCCTCTATTGATTAAAAATTTTTTCCACATAATCGTAAAGAGGCGAGAAATAAT
>Ga0222628_1000132_pt1 | contig 37080 bp, 30 predicted proteins | sample AntAcemetageno95_FD_179860 | JGI IMG/M metagenome (GOLD analysis project Ga0222628, IMG submission 179860) | Saline water microbial communities from Ace Lake, Antarctica - #95 | ecosystem: Environmental > Aquatic > Non-marine Saline and Alkaline > Saline | place: Antarctica: Ace Lake | collected...
AATTTCCTGAATTCAGTCTTTTGTTTTACTCTAACCTTAAAAAAACAAGGAAATTCTTTCGAATTTTCTTGTTTTCTGTTGATTATTTGTCATTTGTTACTTTTTGATTCTTAACTTAATGACATTGGATTTTCTCATAGACTTTTTCAGTGGTCTCGCAATAAGCATCTTTTTTATTTTACTTTATTTTTCTAAGTTCATCCCAAATATCATCAATGATGATAAGACCAACATTATTATCAACTTTTAGAGTTTGTTCAAAGAAATCTGTCATCGTGCTTTTTAAAATCGAAACAAGATAGTCTCCTTCAAGTTCGCCTGTCCAACCTAAGTGTTTCGTCAACGGGGAATACATATAGGCCATTGAAAAATCATAATGTGTGGTTTTATCTATCCTGTAAAGTCTAGTGTTATCAAGATTCTCATCAACCAATTTTAATAAATTTTTATTGTTTGGGCCAACTTCCCAAGATTGACTTCTTAAAAACAATACAGGAATATCTAATCCTTTTTCTATTTCCGCATCATATATTGGTTCTACCCATGCGTCCATTCCAAATAGCGCTTTGATTCTATCATCATTAATGGCAACTGCAACATCTGCTCCACCACCAGTTGAATGCCCTAGTAAACCAATGTTTGCTAAATCTAATCTACCTTCGAATCTTGATAAAACATCACCCGTATTCATCTTTTCTAGTTCATCAAGTGTTAAGGTGATATCACCTGCATAAGTATTTACCAGTGCATTAGCGTACCTTAAGAAGTCAGAAGTTGTGTCTCTATCTGGAAGAGCATCAAGATTGACATAAGCTATCTCTTCATCACTAAAAACAGTAGCTACTGAACCATAAGTATGATCAATACCAATAACTACATATCCTAAACTAGCAAGTTCTTCAGCTAAATCTGTATGAAGATTTCTAAACCCTCTCCACCCATGTGAAATAACTACTACTGGATATGTTTCAGAAGCTTCACTAATTGGTGCTTCATGATAAGAATTTGACATAACAAGTTCAGTATGATCAAGTATAAAAGAAGGTAAAGAAAAATCTTTTGCTAGAGCTTGAGCTACAACTCGCCCATCTTCTAACCAAGGGACAAGATCATACCCATCAGTAGATTCTGCTGGATACCAAACTTGTATTTTTATTTTCCTATTTCCTTCTACTCCATAAACTTCTAATCTATCATTATCTGTAAGAACAAACGACTCTGTTCCAATTGAAAAGTCACCACTCGGAAGTGGCATTCCATATACAGGGAAAGCAAAGCTAGACATAACTGATAATAAAATCAAAAACCCTGAAATACTTAAGATACTTATTCTTATGATTTTTTTATTTTGAAATTCATCAAATCTGAAAATAAAAATAATCGACATCATAATACCCAAAAACATTGCTATATACAATGGGTATATTTGCCATCTTGTACTTTCTAAAACGATATGTAGTATAAATAAAATCAGAGTTATACCTAAGAGCAAACTCATATATTGTTTTTTTATTGATTTGTATTTTATTAGTAACCCTAAAATACTTATAGTTAAGAGAAATATAATAATTTCAATTATTTGCATTTTTATTACTCCTTTTAATCTGAAATAATCATTTAATTACTTCAAGTTTGAGATGTGTAAAAAGATTTTGTATGAGGTATACGAACTTTATAATTTTGTATGAGTCCCATCACAATATGGTTTATCATTTGATTGTTTACAGGTACAAAGTTTTCTTGTTTGGTCTTCACTTACAGTAACAAGTATTGGTTCACAAAAATATCCTTTATGTGATCCATCACAAAATGGTTGAGATTTACTGTGCCCACATTGACACCAGTTATAAATTTTACCCTTTTTTAATTCCACTGATATTGGTTTGAACGTCTTTTTATCCATCAAATCACTCTCCTTATATTAATTGTACCATAGCATTTATAAGTTAGCTACTTTTGCACATTTGATCCTAAATTGCATTTAAAAAAGGTGTTACCAATACTGATAACACCCTTATTTGATATTTGTCTTGTTGTTATGGAGTTTATAACGCTTTATTGGTTGTCTTTATGGAGTTTATCTCCTTGTCTTAATGGAGTTTTGTTGTATTACTTAATTTCATCATAACTTGTAGTCTTTTTTACGTGATGATAACTATAGTAGTATTTTCCCATCTTTAGATCTGAAATTTTGCAATATTTTTTTTAGACATTCTAAATTGAACTTCAGAGGATTCCTCGGAAGTTCAATTTCATCAATTTCTTTACATATACTTCAAAATATTGGAAAGATAAAATCATTTCTAAAATAGGCTTTTCTATCTTAGTGTATTATAATAATCTTTCTTACATTACAATATTAACCCTACCAAACATGATATGTGAAAAGAAAATTATAAATCGCTTTCAACTTACTGAATTTTACATAATTCATCTGAAAAAGCTGGTTTGTTAGAATACGTTGTTTTTAAGTTAGAGACAATAAGCTCTACTGACATTTTCGATAGTCTCTTAAGCTTTGAGATTTCATAACAAACTTTCTTGTATGCACCTCTACCATATGCATCTTTAGCAAGATTATATATATGATCCTCATAAATTTCAAATTTAATATCATTATATTCTTGAGGTATTTCATTGAAAACTCTAGGTATTAAACTAAAATGTTTTTTAAGATGAAATAATGTGTCATTATATCTTTCTTCATAAATTAGGATTTTTATTATATCATCTGATGTGTGTGGTTTATTATAATCATTTTGTCTAATTTCTTCAAAAAATTCTTGTAGGTCCTCTGGATTATGTAACTTCTTTAATTCCTTGTAGTACTCAAGCGAATGATATTTTTCAAACAATTCTTTATGTATCTTCTTTAATAAATTAGTGTTTTTAGTTTGATTGTAAAGTTTAATTTTTAATTCTGCAATTTGTCGATCATACCATCTTTCTTTAAAAGGCTTTTCTAGAAGTTTTTTTGCTTCTATATACTTTTTATTATCAATGAGCGAATTCACTTTAATTTCAAAGAAATCATAATCACTTAAATGACGATTCAAGATTTTTTCAGCTTCTTGAAAGTTATTAAAGTATAGATAATACTTATACATAAACCTGTTAAGTTGATTTAAAATATCATTGCCATTGTCATAATCTTTATCATAGTCTTCATCAAAATAATTATCTTCTTCTAATCCTTCATGATAGGGCTCATCGTACTCAAATAGAAAAGCTGAACCTTTAATTGTTTCAATTAACTCATCTAGCACTATTTTGCTATATTCATTATATGATAAAGAAAGAAGTTGCTCTAGTAAATCACTAGGAAGGAATCCGTCTTTATATTCAACCTTTTGTTCAAATAGTTCTATAATTATATCAACAATTTCGTGTATACTCTGTTCTTCTTTTTTATCAGAATACTTTTTCAAATTATATCTGTATAATTCACTAATATCAGCTAAATATACTGAAAATATACTTCTATCTCCGCTTATAAGATTATATAACTCAATCAAATAATGTTTAATCTCTTGAATATTCAATATTGTTTTACCAATATCATCTTCATCAATGATGCTATCAATAATTATTTTTAACTCGTTTACAAATGGTTTTAGGTAAAATCTACCGTCAACATTTACTTTGTAGTGCCCGTAAAAACAACTATTTATTACTTTTAAAATACTATCATCTTTTGAATCTCCGTATTTAGCAAATACTTTATTCCCTAAAGATGAACATCCACTAATATGCTCTATTAACTCCTCTTGAAGTTGTTCTTTGGTTAGTCTCAATATTATTGCTTTTAAATCATTTTTTTGATATTCCTCTAGATTTTCTCTTAAATCAAAGAGTACAGCAACTTCATGTTTACAATATGGTCCAAAATCGTAAGGACAGGTGCAAGTGGTATAAGTTTCATTATTAGTAGTCAAAATAATTGAGGTTTCGTAAATTGTTGTCCCTACAACATTATAAAAATATTCATCTTCAATTTTATACTTGAATTCAACATGATCGTCATAATAATAATCCTTACCTCTTTTTAAGATTACACTATCAATAAACTCTTCAAAATTATTTAGATTCATATGTTTACCTACTTCCTAGATATATTATTGTAATTATCACAAAGCATACTACTATATCCATTTTCTATTCTTATGACTCCATTGATTAAATGAAGATACTCTTTTCTCTTTTAATTCATTTACTATAGGTTTTACAAATTCCCTAATCAAGTCAACACATTCAACAAATGAAATTTCTTGCTTAATCCCTCGTTTCTTTATCATAGCGTTCCAAAACCTTTTTCTTGTTGGATTACTAACATATTTATCATCGTATAAAACAATATAATCAAGCGAAGTTTTTCTTTGATTAAAAGTAGCGTTAATTGCTTCCAATATAGTATTATAATTAAAGTCAGTTGTATTGAACAAAGTATATAAGTCGAAGTAATCTTTATATCTTGAATTCAGTTCACCAAGTGAAACAATTGCTTCGAATTTCTCAGCTATGATTGATTCTTTTGAATACACATTAATTTTTGGTATTTCCAAATCTAATATGACTGGAAATTCCATTTGTGAAACTTTGGGTTTTACTATATCACCAAATCCAATATCGACAGATATTTTTTGTATTGATTTCCCTAAATATGATTTCACAGTAACTTTTACACCTAAATATAAGTTCCCCTTAGTTATTTCACTTAAATACAGCGACTCTAAATCATATGTCACAAAATCATTGAAATAATCAATTCTAATGATATCTTGGAACACTTTTCGAATTTTATCAATGTCATTTTTTATTCCCTTACTTAATAAATCAATATCTGCCGTTGCCCTTGAATATTCCTTATCATAAATTGCATATAGTAAGACACCTCCTTTAAGAATAAAGTTATCTTTATAGTTAGATATTGAAATTCTATAAATAAACCTTTCAATCAAAAACATTGTCAGTATTTCGCTATATAACCTTTTGGTAATTTAAGATCTATATTTCAGTTTACCTTTGATTGATTCTACACTTTTCATAGTAATACCTCAAAATATGTTTTTAGTGTATTGTATACATTCAGTTTTTTTGCATACATAACGAGCTTATTAAGATCTTTATCTTTTCGTTTTATATAATTGGTTACAATTTCTTTCATTATATCGATACCTATTTTATTTCTATAAAAGAGAATGTCACAAATTGTTTTCTCAATATCATATATTTTATATGAACCTTCATTACTTCTAATAATTGAGATACCAGTTTCATATCTATCATGACTATAATAGATTGGATTCATTATTGGATAGTCTGGAAGGTTAGTGATATTTCTTTTCCGTTTAACAGCAACATCAATTACATGTGGCCTATATGTAGTAAGTTCATAATATACAGCCGCACTTAGTTGACAAACAACTCCTCCCGATATATAAACATCTACATAATAGAATTCATCATCTTCACCAAAAAAATTAAGATTTTCATAATATCTCTTATTTATCTTATAAATCCTTTTTTCAGTTATTAGTTTCTGAATCTTATAATAGCTGTATTCTTCTTTTAGTTCGTTAATTGATATAAACTTTCTTTTAGTATTCATCCAACCACCTCTTATACTTATTATAAAATATACTTTCTATTTAAACAACAATTATTTAAAAGAAAAACGGCATTTTTCAAAAAGTGCCGTTTTTCTTTTAAATGTGTATATCAATTATAAGTTATTAAGAACTACTGGTAGATTACTAATAATTCTTAATATAAAGATAAATAACCTGATTTTTAAAATTGTCTACACTTGTTAAACGCCTGTTTATCTAGTGGAGACATTTATTGTCTTGTCGTTATGGAGTTTATAGTGTTTTCCAGGTTGTCTTTATGGATTTTATCTCCTTGTCTTAATGGAGTTTTATTGCATTACTTAATTTCATCGTAATTAATAGATGATGCCATTTCAATCACATCACTTAATTCTCTTATATTAAGCATTAAATCACACTCCTAAGTAACTTTTATATTTTTAAATGTATATGTTAGTTTAATAGTGGACCATTTTTCAACCGATAATTATCAATTGATTGACCCACTATTAAACTAACCTATACAATCTAGGTTGTTTTCAATATATTCAGACATAATCTCGTAACCGGATTCAGTCTGTGCCTATGTCTTGTTGTTATGGAGTTTATAACGTTTTATAGGTTGTCTTTATGGAGTTTGTCTCCTTGTCTTAATGGAGTCGAGGTAAAATACATAATTTTGTTCTATATTCGAAGTTTTTCTGTATCATGATTTAGTTTGAGTTATGTCTTGTCATTACTAATTTTATCATGTTTTTCGGATAAAAAATAGCGTATTTCACTCTGGAATTATACCAAGTATATTTTTATTTCCACTAACTTCAAAATGTTTTCCAAAGACATAGAGTGTTGATTTTCTTTTCTTTTGCAAATGCATACCCGAAAATTAATAGTCTAAAAGGATTACCCGCTAGATCTATTCTCTAGTAGCTTCTTGCTTCTGATAAGTATATATGAAGCTACCTTTTCACTTTATTAGGTTGTTGTTGGTCTGCATCCATATTTTCCAGCCAAGCCTTATCAGGTTTTAACCTTAGTAGAAACTCCATCAGCATTCCCATCAAAACAAGTGCAACAAGTGTTAAAATAAAACGCAGTGAAGCGAAAGCTATTCCCAAAAACTTAATCTCCACCATAAGCTGTGGAATTTTAAGGGCTGCCCATGCGCCTAGAAAAATAACCATATTACTCATACGTGCGCCTTTTCTCAGAAGGGAACCTGCCATAGGGAATGCAACGTATAAGGGGCCTGTTGGGAGAGTTCCAAGTGCAAAGGAAAGAGCTATTCCTTTAATTCCTGATTTGCTTCCTAACCACTTCTGGATTTTATCCTTCGGTATCCAAACTTCCATTAACCCCATTAGAATAAAAACTGGTGGCATGATAAGGACCATCTCTTTAAGATAATCCATTGTAACAAGGGATGAACGCCTCGCTGTATCAGGCAGAAAAATGGCCAATCCAACAAAAACCAAGGCGATTATTATGGGAAATTTAAACTTTTTAAGCATATCCATTATAATAGCACCCCCATAATCCAGGCAATCACCACGGCTGCAATGAAACCTAGACCATTGCGTAACAATGTGAATTTCTTACCCAAGGCTTTAATCTCCATTGGGGCTGTCACAACACCAACCATTACAAGGGTAGTGATAAATACCGATATAGTCATAACCGTTGCACCAGAACGCAACAAAGAGCCCGCCATTGGAAAGGCGACCAAAGAAGGTATTAGGGTAATAGCTCCAATTAACGCTGCCATAATTGTTGAGATGAAACCTGCCTCTGAACCTACAAGTCTTGTTATCGTCTCAGGAGGTAAAATTCCTAATGTTAATCCAACAATTCCCAGTACCGTCAGAAGGCTTGGAGCCGTCTTTAGCAGTGCCTTTCCAGCAACTAGAAAAGCTTGTTTTGTTTTTTGTCTGCTTTTTACAAGAGATACTCCAAGACCTAGCGCCAAAAGACCATAAATCGTGATGATGGTTGTCATTCAGATCGCCCTCCTATTCTCTTGTCTTGATTTGAATACCCAAAAGCCTTGCGCCTGTACTTGTTTCCATAGATACCAATGCCGGCTCAGTAATGAAAACTTGATTTTCCTTAAGTATGGACGATTCATCATTTTTTCTTAACAAAACCTCTCCCTTTACAACATAAAACATAACGAAAGAATCCATCTGGCACTCTGGTATTTTTTGTCCTTGCTGTAATACAATAACTCTTGTTTTAAACAAATCGTTTTGGAAAAACACATTTACATTTCTTTTCTCGTAACCTTCAGCTTCCAGATTCATTAAATCAAATATTTTCATTATTTTTCTCTCCTTTTACATTTTTTTGATTTAATCTCTTTTTCATTTCAATATAATAAGGTTTTTCATGTTTAATAAAATGATATGGTTTGTATAAGATATAAGGTACAAACAATACAATGTACATTGCCATGTTAGGCATTTCTGCAACAATAATAAGGTGAATAAATATCAACAAATAAGCTAAATAAGCAAAGCGTTGGAGTTTTTTCCATTTAAACATAACCTTTGGTTTATCAACCTTTTGAAAAGATGTAATAAATAGAGGTATCATCACCAAGTATGCTACTAGACCAACAATATCAAATAAGCCATTATTGGCAAACTTATCAATGATGTAAAAAATCGCATGTGGTGTTAGAATGATGAATCCAATAATTGAGTAGATTGAACGGACAGAGTATAATCGTTTAAAAATTTTGCTCTCATGGTTAAATACTCCTGTTATCATAACAATATAGAAAAATGCAAAACCTAGAAATCCTCTGTTAATAGATATTGAAACAGGAACATTTCTGAAGGCAATTGACAAAACTCCGAGAACTGTAAAAACACCATATAGCACATACTTCATTTTTTGTATCTTATTCGAGAGTAAATATCCTCCCGCGCCGATTAAGATGATGAAAACAATTGAAATCATTTATATTACCCCTCTTTCAATAATCTTAATTCTTTCTTTGAATAATTCTATGCTTTCTGCTTCTGACATTTTGTGATAAACACAAACATTATAAGTAGCTAGATAAACAGTCATTACAAAATCAATCAAGGATGCTTTTTTCATTTCATCAAGATGATTTGTTTCATCATTGCTGGTTTTAAATGAGGCAAGTATCGAATAAATTCCTATTCTTCGCGATGGATGATAAATTGTTCCTTCCAAGGACCCTATTTTTCTAGTTTGCAGATACCTAAAATAATGAGCTAAAAGAAGTTTTCTTTCTTCATGAATATATTCTCCAATATCATATTTAAAAAGTTCTATGAGAAAATCAAATAAGTTTCCTTCAAAAGCTTCAGCAAGAGTTGTCACTCTTTTTATGCGGTCAATTCGAAGTGATGAAATTACAAGATTATAATAATCTTCCATATCTTCAAAATAGGCATAGAAAGATCCCCGAGGTATTTTTGCCAGATTCACAACCATTTTTACATCGATTTCTTCATATTGATTTTTAGAAAAAAGAGTTACACCAACTTCAATTAGTCTCTTCTGTTTTTTTTCAGTAATATTGTAATAAGTAGATTTTGGCATTGATTACCTCCTTATCGGATGACACTGTGTCATTATTATACACCATTAAATCTCAAAAAGAAACAGATTTGTGCTAGGAAAGTATAAATCCCTTATATTGAAGTCTTTGTTTATTGACATATAGAGTAAAAATATAAACTCATATCTCAATTATATATTAATTTGCATATTGTCAATATTTCATTCTTCAAATTATAGACAAAAGATTGTTCTTATGTTGCCAAAAAGAAAACACCTGTTTGAAGGTGTTAAATTTATGTCTCTAGATTACTCATTTTTCATCGTTTTTGGTGTTTAGATTACTCATTTTTAGGCTATAGGTAAGGGTGTTTATCTTTCAACCCTTTTTAGCAACATTTTAAAAGTGCACAACTAGTGAGTTTCCTTTGTCTTGTTGTTATGGAGTTTATCTCCTTGTCTTTATGGAGTTTTGTTTTTGTTAAAAATATAGCATATTTTCAATATATTCAGACTTAATCTCGTATCCGGATTCAGTCTGTGCCTATGTCTTGTCATTACGAAGTTTTACTCTAAAACGGCTCACGTTCTACGGAGTTTTACTCCTTTTCGTACGGAGTTGCTTTTATATTGATATTTTAGATGTTAATTTTTTTCTAGTTTAGTATACCTGTGCACGGATTATAATTTTTTTAGTTTTAGATGATCTTCTATATTTTCCATTGCATTTAGAATAGTTGTACGATTAATTACAAAATATATTTTTCCAGATACTGGTTTTGGTTCTGTCAAATTAAGTAATGTTAGCTCATTTAGATGATGGGTTATTGTGCTAGGGGTGAGCCCTATTTCTTTAGCTAATTGAGCGCCATACTTACTTTCCTTAACTATTGATGTTAATATGGAAAACTTGGTGTTATCACTTATAGCTTTTAAAACTTGTAAATTGCTATTAATTTTCACTTTTGGGTCAGATTGCAAGTAATAATCAATCAGTACCCCTCTAAATACTACATCACCTTGAATAAGTGTGCCAAATGGTGAACTAAATAGCGGAACTACATTTATTTCTTTTCTTTCTTCACCAAAGAGTTCTTTTAATAGGGTATCATTTTTAAAAAAAAGTTGTTCTGTCGATTCGATACTAGATTTTAATAAATTTAGTTTAGCCAAGGCCTTAATCATAAGTGGATAATACTTGCCAATAGTTTTATTCAGTTCATCTAAATGTTCCTCATAATTATTTATAAGATTTAATAGCAACCACTTATCGTTGTTTGAAAAGGGAGTCTCCTCAATCCCATTTTCTATTTTAGCATTCTCTTTTATCATCCATGCATCATAAATATATTTTAATACATCATTATTCGTATTAGTATTTTTTATTTTTAAATATAATTCTATGACATTATAAAAGGATTCTTCAAAATAAAAAATGCTGCATAATTTTTCATTTGTTAATTCTGCATAGAATTCATTATAAAACACTTGATATTCTTCCAAAACTTGATATTCATAGTGAGTTAAACCAAGATTCAAGTTGTTAACTAAATAGTTTTTATACTGTTCAACTAATTCTTCTGGAGTATATCTCACTAATAGATTAATTGTAATAAGTAAATTTACGTTTACTACATGTTTATTTAAATTCATTTTATCACTGCCCCTCTATAGTCTATATTATAAGTATACACTTTATTATCAATATTTAAAAAATATATTCACCTTTTAAAGTGAATATATTTTTTAAACGTTTTGGTTTGTCAGGTCTAGCTAACCTTACCAAACCAGATCGGCCCTATTCCTACACACCAACCCTTTGTTGTAACAACTGCTTTCTTCATAGATATTCTCCTTCCTATTTTATAATAATATTCTGTAGGGATATTTGAGAGTTATTTAAGAACTTCGTCTAAATACAATCCAGCTTGTGTACTATACGATTTACACAACGGGTCAGTTATTATTCCATCACGCTTCTCATATATAGTCCTTGCAACTCATCCCCCTCCACAGAAATATTTGACATCACACGTCTTACACGGTTTGTTTTGAAAAAGAAAATCGTTTTGCATTTTGACTGTTTTTTCTTGTGTTAGAATCTCATGTAGTGCAGTGTCTTTTAGATTCCCTAAAAGATATTTTTCACTCATCATCATATGACAAGGATATAGATTCAGCTCTTGATCTATAGAGCATATATGTTTTGCTAATCCACAAGTTTCTCTATATGAGATATTTGACTGTTCTAAGTATTGATGCATGGAATATCTTTTAATCCATTCATTCATATAACAAAATCTTGATTTGTTAGTTTAAATGAGTCATTGTTCTCAAATGATAAATATGCACTAAAATTAAATGGTACTTGCAGTTCATTAATAAAACCAATAAAACTATCAATAGAACTAACATTTTGATGATGAATAGTAAATATTAATGAAACATTTTTCCGTTTTTCTTTTAAACCAAAAACAAGTTTTTCTATCTTTTGCACTGTGTTTTTGGGTCTAATAATACTAGAGATTTCATCAAAACCATCTAGAGAAAAAGAAATTTCATCAACATAGTCATACAGTTTAATATAATCTTCTATGTTGTAAGAACCATTAGAAATAATACTTAGATTACTTATCCCAGCTGTTTTAATTATTTTTACAATGCTATATAAGTTTTCAGATAACATTGGTTCCCCACCGGAAATAATTACTTTTTCACAACCTTCTAAAACTAACTCTTCAGCAATCTTATAAGCACTTTGGTTATCTATAAAACTAGCCTCATTACATCTTAATTTTCCAGAATAGCATCCTTTACACGAAAAATTACAAACATTATTGACGTGCAAATATACAGTTCTTAAAACTCTGGTTGTTTTTTCAATTACTCTGGCCTTATATAAATATTCATTCTTGTTAAAAAAGTCTATAAGTTCTTTTTGATCATTACTCAAGAAATCATACTCAGGAACGTTTTCGTTATTCTTGATTGCTTCAACTAATTCTATCCCTTTTTCTGTTAAGAAAACGAATGAACCTTTAAATATATCTCCAAGAATATACTCGTTTTTTATTTTGCTAAACCGAATGTTATCGTTAAATCTATAGTTCATTATCAGTTCCTCCTTGACGGAATCTTGATAACATCATCAAACATATCGTTATTCTTTGAATTATGAGTTATCATTATAATAGTTTTATCTGCTTTCATAATATATTTCATCAACCATTCTTTACCATCTTCATCTATAGCACTGTCAGGCTCATCTAATACTATACAAGCCTTATTTTCTAGAATTGATCTAGCTAACAATAGTCTTTGCTTCTCACCACCAGAAAGTTTAGCATTGTCATTAATCAATTTTGTATCAATTCCGTCACTTTGTTTTAATAACCAATCAAATAGCCCAACAGTTTTTATAGTTTCTATTAGGAGTTCATCAGTAACTTTTTGATCGAAACATAAATTTTCTCTAATCGTTCCATCAAACAATATAGGATTTTGTGGAATATAACTTATAAAATTATAAATTTGATTTTTATTTAGTTTACTGATTTCTTCTCCATTTAGTTTTATGCTACCTTGGTAATTTCTTATTAATCCCAATATGATGTAAGAAAGCATACTTTTACCACTTCCGTTTACTCCTACAAGAGCAACTTTATCCCCTTCGTTTAAATCAAAATCTATATTTTTGAAAATCACATTTTCATCTAGTTTTAATGATAGTTGACTTGCTTTAAGATTAAAAGTTTCGTTGTCCAAAATTGGTTGGTTCTGAATATGAGTTTGATTATATTTAGAATCTGAATATTGGTTTATTTTATCAATGATTGGTTCCATACTTTTAATCATTGGTACTATTTGGAATATCATTGAAAGGCTCGAGGTAAATGTTCCAGTTAAGCTTACAAACATGGTAAGTTCTCCTATAGATATTTTACTATTCAGTACAAAAACCGCTGATATGACAACCGCGAAGGAAGTGATTAAAATATGACTAATTTGACTGATCGTCTCAACTAAAGACTGTTTTTTACCTAAATCCATATGAGATTCATATAAATTTTGATTTGAAGAATTAAATTTATTGTATATATAAGAGGAAATACCTTTAGTAAAGATGTTTAAATGATTATCAAATAAATTATTAATTGTAGATGTAAAATTTGTAAGTTCAATTGAATATTTTTTTTGTAGTTTCATTAAAACTCCAGAGATTAGTAATGGTATAAAAAACAAAAATATAGTAATTATAATTATTATTATACCCAAAACATAATTAGAAAATAACATAAGAATAACCGAGACAACAATTGATGTAAAGCCGCCAATGAGCATTAACAAAGGATTTAAATAATTAGACTCTAATTGCCTAACATCATTAAGCAAAACAGATGTATAGTCACCTTTGTCTAGATTTTTATAGGTTAAATAATCTCTATTTATAACAGAGTTGAATATACTTTTCCTTATTTCTAAGGAACCTTTCGTACTAATTTTCACAGTTAATCTATTCATTATTAAATACAGTATACAACTTGAAAAAATAATTAATGATAGCAATCCGATGTTCATTACGAACGCTTCTCTTGATTCGCCAATAGAATCAATCAGCATAGCTTGAAAGAAGGAAAAGAATCCCAAAGTTGCAAATAAGGCTATACTGATAAGAAACAGAAATAAAATCATTGTTTTCAAGAACCTTGATTGTTGTAGAACTTTTATTTTCATTAAACCACCTCTATAAATTAATTATATATTAATGTTTGATATATGTCAAACATGTTTTAATTATATCTAACTCATTGTGTAGTTCAAATACGGTCTTCTACACTAAAAATGGCCTTTTTAATCAAAAGTTCAAATACGGTGCCGAGAAATCAATATCGATAGTTCTCAGAGTATAAAAAAAGAGTAAAATCAATGAAATATCACTGACTTTACCCTAAAATATACAAAAAGTTGCCTTATATAAAAACGCTTAAAACGTCTATACTAAGCCGTTAAACGGCATAAAGCAACTTGGTATAATTAACCTGGAGGTCCCGATCGGATTTGAACCGTTGATCACGGAGTTGCAGCCCAATTCTAATGAGATAGACATCTCAAACCTATTAATTAATAATTGAATTGTTTTTAGTTGTGCACTATGCGAAACCCATTAAGATTTAGCATCAAAAAACATAAATACAATCTATTCAACACATGTTACTCCGTTGCTTTCACTATTATAATACTTATGATTTAACTTTGCACATAAATGAGCACACCATTGAGCTAACAGTATTGACTTAAACCCCTTAATGATAAATTCTAATTCACTAACAATCTTATATTGTATTTTTTTTAAGGATAAACCTTGAATTAATTTTAGTTTATCCTTCAATAATTCTTAATCATCATCTTCCAAAGAGCCATCGGATGAGTTTTAATTCTTTCAGCAATATTCATTTCAAACAAGTATTCTGGATGATATTCACGTTTGATAAATTCATTTACAAATTGTAGTTCTAAGGTACTTAAACTAAATAAGCTATCAATATATTTGTTCACTATTTTTTTTACTTCATCTAATTCAATGTTAGTACCTACATGTAACATTGGGATTAGATTTCTTCTTATATTATGAAATGTCATATTCTCAATATTTACTTTATATACCTCTACTAGTTCAGCTATAGTTTCAAAGTCATTTGATGTCATAAGATAGAAAATTGAACATTTTCTTAAATCTGATTCCTCATTTTTATCAATCACATTATTTGATACCATTTCATACACATCATATAAATCACGCGCTGCTGTTCTTCCAATTAAAGCAGCAATTTTACTTCCATATAATTCAGTTTTATTTAATGCTAATATTGACATCTCATCAATAATATTAGAAGAGATATAATAGTTAACTGGTTCGAAAATTTGTACCCTATTAGAATAATTCAGTTCAAGTTTTATATTATCTGGGCTTCCCATTGTATTTGTATATTTTAATATATATGAATCTAATGTATATGAATATCTAGATTGGTTACTTATTTCATATCCATCAAGTTCAACATGTACTTTGATTAATTTTCTATGTATTTCTCTAATGTCAATCATTTCATCTTTAGTACACTCTAAATTAAAGTTCATATCGATATCTGTTGATAACCTCGGAAAATCAAAGATACATAAATTTATAGCCGTTCCACCCTTTAATATATACTTATCCTTAAATTCTTCATTTGTATTAAATATTTTTAGAAGATCAACCAAACGCAGTACTTTTTCAAGAGTGTCTCTATTAAAGTTATTCGTTTTAGCTAAAACATTAAGTCCTTTCAGTGAGTAATTAAACATTTGAATCCTCCTTGATTATTTTCTCAAGATCATAACAATATAAGTTCCATTCTTTATAATACTTTTTAAGTCGATGCTTTTCTTTTGAGAAATATTTTACACTTTTAGTACCTGATTTTTCCATTTGGTTTAAAAGCTTATCTGTAATTAGTAATCCGTCATTAAAGTAAGATAATATTAGCCCAACTTTATTAAACAGCACTTTCTTGTTTACAAACAAAAGATATTCAATTACATCTAATCCATTGATTGCTGGTAATGAAGATAAATTATAGATTAGTTCTTCCATATCATCATATGACTTAATAGAATCAATTGTGTCTACAATTGTTTTTGCTATGGTACTTACTTTAACTCCATTTACATCTTCAATAAATCGATTACTTGTACTGTATACATAGTGATATCGATTATTTTCAAAATTGAAATCTTTGAATTTTGTTAAACTTGATACACTTACTTCGTTGTATACTTGATTACTAAATCCATAATACTCAAATGCGCTATGAAGTGAGATACAAGAGTTATTAGTAATATTGGATCCTATTTCAAATTTAGAAGGAATTACACCACCAGTTTCCAAACTCATTGTTACGTATAAATTCTTTTTAACTCTTTCAATATACTCTTTCTTTAAATAGTTTTGAATTGTCTCGTCTGCAAGTGAACGAGTTTTAGTAAGTTCAAAAACAAAATTATAATCAAAGATCCGTTTTTCAGAAAACGATTCCAAATATTTCATGCTATCACTCCTCAAATACATTTTACCATTTTTTGCTCAATTACACAACTTTTTTTGTGTTTACAAGCAAAGCAAGGAAACAAAGCGAAGTATTATCTTGACAAAATTCTATATCTCTATTCTAAAAAAGGTACAAAAAAAGAGCATATTTGTGTCATTTCACTTAATATTGGGGATAAGTAGGCTAATATCAAACAAAAATACAAACAAACTCAGTTATCACAAAATGGAGGTCCCGAGCGGATTTGAACCTCTGATCATGGAGTTGCAGTCCAATTCTAATCAGATCATCTACTATGTTTCAGTTTTAAACTTTGTGTTTGATTCTAATTGTGCACTATGTAAAAAGTATCAAAATTTAACAGCCAAAACATCAGATATCTAATATTTTGTATATGTTGCTCCGTTGCTTTACTTCTTTACACCCAAGAAAGATTTTTCTATATGTCTGCATCCCTTTTTAATCATACTCATATTCAGTAACGAACTTAATCACTTCACTAATTCTATCAATAGCAATATTTTTATTTGGGAAAACAAGTTGATTCTGAAAATCCGAAAATCCTGAAATAAAATCAGGATTTACAATGTCTTTAATCAAGCAATCGTTAATATCAAATGATTCATTGATACTACTACCTGACATTGCAATTCTAGCTTTTAGAAATTCTTTGTATAAGTGTTTTACATCTCCATTTTTATATGCTTCTTGAATTTCATCTAATTCAATTATTTTACATAAGTCATAAACATGTCTTGCATATACGGCAATATTCTTTTGATCAATCAGGCTTTCACTTACAGCAAATACTTTATCAAAGAATGTTCGTTTTATACTTAAAACATTCATTTCAAAAGGTTCGAGTTCATAATCCCTTATGGTATCACTTTGCCCACTATTCTTTAGATAATCATATATTAATGTGGTAATCTTTTTCTTTTCCCACGGAAACGTTAAAGTATACTTGTAACTTTCATATACAATATATGGTTTTAAATTTGAAATTACATTTTCGCTTTCCCTTGGATATGAATATGCAATTGAGCGAAAATCAGAACTTCTCTTGTCTTTGTATTGCGTTTCATCATCTAAACGTATAAATGGTTCTTTCATTACACGCTTTTCCATACTTCTAAATGCACTAATACCAATACTTTCGGTAAACGTAATATCGATATCCTCTGAAAAACGATTTAAGAATCTATATGCCTTAAATAGACTTGTTCCTCCCTTAAATATTGCTTTTTCCTCTAGACTAAGCCTTTTTAATGCTAATGTTACCCAATAATCTTTTTCAATAATAGATGGATCTAAATCAATTTCATCCATCGTTGCAGTTAACGCCCACAATTGTTCAAACAATTCTGGATTCTCATGTAGTTTCATTTTTGTCCCTCCAATACACTCTTTCAATTCTTTTTATTGAATTATCTAAATACTCATATACTTTCATAAACTTATTGACTGTGATTGAAGATTCAAAATTATATAAATAATAAATAACTTCTATTTTTTCTCTATCGGAGAAATTATTATTAACATAGTTCGCAATTTGATACTCTATGTTTTCAATGTTTTCACTTATTGTTTTGTTCTTATAAGACTTCAAAACTTCAAAAAATTCAGCTATTTGATAATTTTGTTTTGTAATCTCAAATCTTGACTTTTTCATTTTAACGTTTAATTTCTTCATATAATAACTATGACTATTAATATTGTTAGTTATAACTTCTTTCTGTGCAGCATACTGTTGTGTAAGTCCCCATTTGTTTAGTATTCTATATCCTGAGAATACACCATATACCGAATTTCCATTAGTAATGTACCTTTGGATTATATCTTCTTCTTTCGAAACAGGCAAAGGAGCTATTAGTCCCTCTTTCGCTATATAATATTTCCCGTTAATAGTCCTAGATATTTTATTTACCTTATGTAATTTGCTCAAAGTAACAGTCACATAGTTTCTAGATAATGTATTACTTTTAAACAAATGAATAATCTCATCAATATCGAAAACTCGACCTGGGTCCATATTTAGAATAAATGATTCTAAACTTCTATTCATGCTATCACCTCTTTTAAGTAAATTATACCATGTTTATATTTTTTGTCAACTTTTCTTATATTTATACCTCTAAACGGCTTTGTAAAAACATTTATTGTATTTCAATTTTCCTTATATTTATTTATTTCAATTTTTCTTATATGAAATTGATTAAAACATCTTATTTAAAGGATTTTTGTCTATTCGATTTTTCTTATATAGTTATCTATGAAATTAATGATTGTAGCGTTGAGGACATTTGAACACCGGACCTAAGGCAACGGACATCTTTTATATAAAATAGATATAAAACAGAAAAAAAGACGTCATAAACGTCTTAGCTATCTTATGTCTTGTTGTTATTGAGGTTATAGTGTTTTATAGGTTGTCTTTATGGAGTTTGTGTAAAATCTTCTATTTTCATTCTAGTTAAGCATATCTTTAAAATGTATTAGATGTATATTCTTGTTACTTAATGCATATTCTTCAACTCTTTTGTTGAATCCTGATTTTGAGAATAGGTAATACTCTCTATTTTGAACATCAAACAGCATACTTTTTCTAATAAATTCATTTACTACTGTCATATCAATTTGTTTATTTTGCCATTTGCATTCTCCAAAGTAATAAGTATTACCAGCATCTGCTATAAAATCAATCTCTTCTTCTTTTTTTAATACAGGATTATTACCCCACCATCTTCCAATCGAAGAATACATAGGTTGAATAATACCTTCTTTTAGTTTTCTTTGCATATATTGAATAGATACATCTTCGAATATATAGGATAAGTAATTATTAAGATCTGGTTCAATTATTTCTTTATATAATTCTTCTCCCATATCATTATTTATATAGTTAATATTTCTTGGGATGTACTTATACCAAAATCGGTACATATTATCTTCGAGGACATATAGTCCTTTCTTTGCCTTTTTATTAAACATCGGAAGTTCTTTTCTAATAATATGAATTTTTTTCAAAACTTCAATATACTTACTTATTTTTCTGTTGTCTTCATTTAATCTAGTACTAATTTCGTTTATTTTAGTTAGGCCACTAGCAATTGTGCTAATTATAGAATTATACAAAGCTGGCTCTCTAAGTTCCTGTTTTAGTAAGTTGTGTGGTTCTTCAAATAAACTCCCATTCTTATTCAAGAAACTATTTATAATTCCATCTATAACTGACTTATGCTTACTAATAAAACTCATATATTGAGGGATTCCTCCAGTAACCGCATAAACTAGTAGCTTGTTGTAGTTTGTTTCGTTTGGAAACATTTTGATAGTATCAAAAATATCGAAAGGCATCACTTTTATTTGCATTGTTCTTCTTCCATATAGAGGAGATTGATAGCCAAGAACTTGTTCTTCCATAAAGCTCATTGAACTACCACAAAGAATAAGCATGATATTGCTATATAGAAACTTGTTATCTATAACATTTTGTAAAATAGAAGAAATAGAGTTATTCTTATCAGCTAAATATGGATACTCATCAATAAATAGAACAACCTTCTCTTCTTTGGCTTGTTCACTAATATAATCAAACGCTTTTCCCCAATCAACAAATGTATCTATGTATGATTTGGCACTTGGATAGATATTTAACACTGAATCAGAAAAATTTGATAAATTTAACAAATCACTTTGTTCAACTGCTGTATATTTAATTGCTTTCTTACTATTAATAAAATGATTTATTAAGCTTGACTTTCCAACGCGTCTTCTTCCATATATAACTGCAAAAGAAAATCCATCTCTATTATATTCATTTGATAAATTACTCATTTCACTTTCTCTACCTATAAATTTATATTTCATAATTTCAACCTCCACAAACTTTATTATACGTCTTTATATTCCCATTATATCATAGGGCAATATAATAATCAATATGTTTATCAACTCATAAGTTGTCAACTTATGAGTAGACAACTTATAAGTTGACAAACTAATCCTATTCACAATAACAGTAATAAAAAAAAGGTATTTTACACTTTTAACTAAAAGACTGTCTTCGATTCTTAAAATTGAACTATCACTATTCTTTTTGAATATAAATTGATTTATCGGTCAATACCAAATATACTTTTATCAATAATTATGATATGTTAATATCTATATATTGATTCAAGTAAATATTCTTTTTGGTTTATAATATTCAAAATTATATTTGATAAAATCAAATACTCATATCCGTATTTATTAAATTGGTATCCCGTCATAAAATCAGAATTTTCTCATGAAAAAAAGCATATTTCATCAAATGAAATATACCTTCAGATAAAGTTATAGTGAATATTAGACTTTAAAATAGTTAAATCCACGTTAAAAAGTGTAATATGTTTCACTTTTCAGGGTTTTATTGCCTTGGAAAAGTCTATTTATAGATATTGGAGGTCCCGAGCGGATTTGAACCGCTGTTCACGGAGTTGCAGTCCAATTCTAATGAGATGTATATCTTAAATTCAAAAATTAAAATTCTGAATGATTATGGTTGTGCACTATGCGAAAACAACTGGAAATTAGAAGAAAACCACATAAATTTATACCAGTTTTGATTGTAGAAAGTCTGTTACAAAATGACAAATATCTTTTATTGTTTCACTAGTCCAATTATCTTCGTTTTCAAGTTCCTTAATATATTTTTTGTCTTGTAAAGTTTTGATGATCACGTTTATTGCTAATTTTCTTGATTTATAAGGTCCCTTCAGTACTAACTTGTTGTCGAATATGGTTTTAATACTAGCAATTTCAAAGTCTAAATATTTAATTCTCCAATAAACATCAAATAGATCACGATACCTTACATTATCAACACCATACAATGCAAAAGTTGATAGTTTTTCAACAATGCTTAAGTTATTTGAATCAATTAGAATGTCTACCTGTAACTTTTCAAACCTTATTTCATATGCTCTAGTTTCTGGTAAAGATACTTTATCTAAATGAACTCCTATATCAACAGAAAGTTTATACTTTGTTTTATCTTTATCTATAAATAATAGCTTTACCCTTCTACCATTATAGCCTTTATGACTTAATTCTTCGCTACTTTCTATATCAATTACTATATTACTATATTTTTTTGATTCATTGAGTTCAAAAACAAACTGTGTAGTACCTTCAATAGAAATCGGATATTTAATAAAGTCAATATCAATGTCTTTTGTATACCCTCTTTTACCTCGAGTAAGTTTATACATAACAATTCCATCCTTGAAAATAATTTTATCATGAAAAAATTCTGTATTTGATAGTTTCGAAATGAAGATATCTTGGCACACCTTTTGTTTAATTCTTTCTGGATTATCACCTTTTCTAAATACTCTTTTGTATAAAAACTCTAAGTTGTTATTCACTATTGTATCTCCTTCCTAAATCTTTCTTGCAGCATTTTTTGTTCTTTAAAAAGTTTACAGTATTTATGATATCTAATAAAATTAAAATCCTCATATATATTCTTACGATAATAGTTTATAACATCTTTGTATAGAGTTCTTGATATTCTATTAGACATCCTGAATAGCTCAATTAACAGCCTTTCTTTATCATATGCCTTTATTTTATAATTATTGTGTCCATATGAGATTACTCCAATGTCACGAGTACGTTCAACCTGTCTTGTCTGAACGATATTACCATCTTTTATCGTTCGGCTTCCTCTAGGAGTTACGAGATGGTATTTTTTAACGAATTGGTCTGTCATACCATATATTGAAAACATCGTATTCAATGTAAATATACCATTAGGGTATCTAATTGAATACACCTCTAACATATCATAATACTCGTCTGTAGAATATATTCCTCTTTCCACTCTAATAATTTTGTTATTCTTTTGTTCGTTTGAGAGTGTAGTCCTACTTCTATCCTTGGTTGTTAATAATTTGCTATTCATAATATCACCTTCAAATATATTTTAACATTTGTCTATCATATTGTCAACATATGATAGACAAATGCAATATATATAAAGTGTTAACTTATTCTGTGAATAATGTATTGTTTTTAAAAATCTCAAATTCCTTTATAAAATCGACGTTTTGGATATAGAGCAGAAAAAAAGACGTTAAAACGTCTTCTTGTTTACTTAATGGAGGTCCCGAGCGGATTTGAACCGCTGATCACGGAGTTGCAGTCCAATTCTAATCAAACGTATAACATTATTCTCCTTTTCATGCGCTCTTGTGTTTCTAGTTGTGCACTATGCAAAAACAACTGGAATTTGGAAGAAAAACACAATGAAAATTTATATTAAGAACGTGCTGCTCCGTTGCTTTCACTATTATATCGCTTATTATCTTTTCTTTTGTCATGCTCTTAGAAAACAAATCTTGCAATAGTTTAAGTTTTCCCTTCAATAATCCTTGTTTTCCAATCGTTCATAAGAGTCTAATGCTTTTACGATATATACCATCTCTTTAAAAGGGGTAAAGCACTCATCTTTTCTATATCCCTGTATTGTATATTAAGTAGTATATCTTACATAGATATCTAGTGGAGCTATTTTTAGAATATTAAGTGTTAACTATGTGGATTGTGATTATTCTATAGTTCACATCACCGGTAACATAGATTATCGGTTATAAAATGCATGAAAAAAGCGACTAATCTGAAATTAGTCGCCTATTCTAGTATTCTTTTATTTTATTAGGTAGTATATTTATATCTGAAATTGCTCTTACTGTATTCATACACACTCCATATTCGACTGGTATGTGTATGAATGTTGATGTAACTGCATTATAGTCTTCCTTAAACGAATTGCTTGAAACAATATCTTCTAGTACCTCTTGTGGATTCATTCCTGGTTGACATGATACATTTTGAGTACCGAATAATTGTCGATCCTTTACCACTTCATCTATAATACTTGTCATAATCTTCTTATCCATCAAATTACTCGTCCAGATCTTATGTATATCATATATGTGTCTTGAGTATCTAAAGTATTTCTTTTGAAGATGATAATCACATATTGCGAACAATTTATCAACAAAGGTTCTTTCTATTGTTTGTATAGGCATTGTAAATGGTGTTAATTCATACAATTCAACTAAATCAGGCCTACTATTCCTTAATAAATATTTTGTTATGTAATTGCTTATTCCCATTTCCTTTATCGGGTATGGTCTGTATACAACTATCGTCTCTACAATAATATATGGCACTGTATTTTCATCTGGTTTAAATATATTATTATACTCTACATTGTATTCATTATGGTCTCTTCTTGATCGTACTTCATCAGGATTTAACAATCCCATTCCTAAAGATTTTATAATCTCAATAATATTCTTTTTCAGTATTCTTCTTTCACCATTTGTAATTTTTTCTGTATTAAACTTTACAGCCAAATCAATATCTTCTGAAAAGCGATCAATTACATCGTAACATTTTGATAATGATGTACCACCTTTAAATACAATTTGGATATTTGATTCTATTTTCTGTAGTTCTTTTAGGAACAATGAAACATAGTAATCTTTTTCAACCTGAAAATTACCTAACCCGTAATCGTCAGCTACTGCTTGCACAATTTGCTTGAATTCTTCTTTATTCTTGTGTAATTGCATTTGCCCCTCCTATTTTATAGAATTTCACTTGAGCTTCCAGTGGATATTTTGAAACAGTTGATTCTACATCATTATCCTTAAGCTTTACGGTGCTTAAATGCTTTAATATTTTATCTGTTGCTTTTTTTAAGTCATATTCGCTATATTTATTAAAATCATTCAACAAATCCAATACCTGTAGTAACCTATAGTTTTCGTCAGTAACCTCTACTCTTGGTGCATTAATAATCAAGAGATTATTTTTAAGTTTTGTCATCCTCTTTTTATTTGATACATTGTTAGAATAGATTGTATTGACACTGGCTGTTTGTGATGTTAAACCGATTTGATTCGAAAAATTAATCCCACTATTATAACCAATTCTATTACCTTGTTCATTTCGAATATACTTGTTTTCAATAATGTCTGAAACATAAACAGTAGCCTTACCTAAAACACTCTCCTTATTAGGTAAAGCATAGACTCCGCTATTTACTTTCTCTAGTATTCCTGATTCGCTAAATCTTTTAAATAGAGACCTTATAGTCCCTTCACTTGTCTTGGGAAAAGCTTTGTAAATATCCTTTACAAATATTGGAGTTGTTTTATCATAATTTAACTGAATATAATCAAGTATAATATCTCTTTTCTTTTCTTTCTTCATGTTATCACCACACTTCTTTTCAAGTATAGTATAGCATAAATCAATCAAAATGCAACGGTTTTTCTACAAGTTAAAGAATTACCGTTGCATTTTTATAACATTTTTCCTGAAACATATGGAAATGTCGTTGCATTTTCATTCTAACAACAAATACTTTAATTCATATGCACTTAACGTCTATTAACACTAAAATTAGATTCATTACTCAAAACTTAAAAAAATTTGATACAGATGAGAGCATATATTTCAATACATTGATAAAACCACTTCCAAAGCAACGGACTACACAAGCCATATAAAAAACAAGGACAAAAAATATGTCCTTGTTGTCCTCTTTATGGAGGTCCCGAGCGGATTTGAACCGCTGATCACGGAGTTGCAGTCCATTGCCTTAGCCACTTGGCTACGGGACCATGGATACCATTAAATATTATAATGGTATCTGTATTTAAAAGCAAGTATTTTAGCATATAATAAAACATATTTAATTAACATCAAGAATATAGTATAATTATAGAAAAGAGTAAGAGGAGAGATAGCATGAATATAGATATAATCTTATCATTTACAGCTAATATTTTGCTTTTACTTGGCCTTACAGTTACTTATTCTCTTTTTCCTCTAAAAACTAAAATTGGGAATACAGGTAGAAGCATAATTATGGGGATTTTGATAGCGTTTATCGGGGTAACAATTATGTCAACTCCATATGAACTCTCTCCAGGAATTATGTTTGATGCTAGAGCTGTAGTTATTTCTATAACTGGTATGTTTATCGGTTTTATTCCGACAGCTATTGCTGGCGCGGCTATGATAGTTTACAGATTGTATATTGGAGGGTCTGGAGCATATGTAGGAGTTGCTTGGGTAGTATTTGCTGCTACAATTGGTTTACTCTGGAGACATTTTAGATTAAAGAATCCTCGATTTGACAAATATAAAATTACATGGATTGAGTTATATTTAGTTTCCTTATTTGTTCAAATTATAATGATTGCACTACTTCTATTCCTACCAGAAAATAGAATGTATGTTTTAAGACAAGTATCATTCATACTGATTACTATTTATCCTATTGGAGGATTAATTATTTCACAATTTATGTTATCACAAAGACTTCGATTCTTTAAAAATAATGAAACAGTTGAATCTGAAGTCCAATACCGAGGATTGTTCAAAATGAGCAAAACAATGATGTTCTTGTTAGATTCTAAAACAGGGCAAATAGTAGATGCAAATGATGCAACTTTGGAAAAGTATGGTTATACTCTTGAAGAAATTAAAGAAATCAATATAAAAGACATAAATACTCTATCAAATGAAGAAACTCAAGCAGAACTTGATAAAGCAAGAAATGAAGAGACAAACTACTTTGAGTTCAAACATATCTTAAAAAACGGAGATATAATAGATGTAGAAGTTCATTCAGGTCCAGTAGAACTCAATGGGGAACAATATATTCTTACATCTGTTTTTGATATGACAGAGTTAATGAAAAAGGAAAGAAAATTTAGAGATGTTGATGAAAAATTGAAAGCTACTTTGTTAAGCGTTGGAGAAGGTATAATTGTTACTGATAAATCTTCTAGAATAACTCTTATTAATGAAAAAGCTATGGATATTTTAAACAATAAAATAGATCCTACTGGAAAAAGAATTTTTGATGTGTTCGAAATTCAATCTACAAGTCAAGATTGCTCATTTAAAGATATATTTATAAATTGTTTGGAAAATAGAGTTTCGTTTAAAAGTGATGATACTTTTAAATTGATAAAAGAAGACCAACTGAAAAACACTTCAATTCATTTCAATATTTCTCCAATTAACTTTGAAGAAGATAAAAATCATGGAGCTATTTTAGTAATCCGTGACGTTACTTTAGAAAAAGCTGATAAAGATCAAATAAGGTTTATCAGTCATCATGATTACTTAACTTCACTATATAATAGACTGTTTTTCGAAGAACAATTGACTAGGTTAAACACAAGTAGGCAACTTCCTTTAACCATAATTTTGGGAGATGTGAACGGTCTTAAATTACTTAATGATACTTTCAGTCATTTTGATGGAGACAATCTTTTAGTAGAGGTTGGTAAGATTTTGAAGAAAGCCACAAGATCAGAAGATATCGTTGCTAGATGGGGTGGAGATGAATTTGCTATCTTGTTACCTCAAACCTCATTTGAAGATGCAATGACTGTTTATAAAAGAATTAAAGACTTATGTGAAAAATCTATGTACAAACCAATTGCTCCAAGTATTTCCCTTGGATGTGCTACTAAGACAAATGAATCAGAAGATATATTCGAAGTCTTAAAAATTGCAGAAGAGAGAATGTATAAAGAGAAACTTCAAGAAGGATCAAGTATGAGAGATAGTTTAATCACTTCTTTGGAAAGCACTCTGCATAAAAAATCCAATGAGTCAATTAAAAATAGAAAAATAAAAATGGAGTTGTCATCTAAGTTTGCAGATAAACTAGAGTTAAATCAAGACAATTCTAAAACACTTGCCTTAATAACCAGACTACATGACATTGGTAAAATATCCATTGATAACGATATATTAAGAAAACCAGAAGAATTGAATGAAGAAGAATGGGAGAAGATTAGACAAAATCCCGAAGTTGGTAGTAGAATTGCTAAATCAATTCCAGAACTACAACATCTCTCAGAGGTTATACTATATCAACATGAACATTATGATGGAACTGGATATCCAAGCAAACTAATCGGAAAAAATATACCATTTCTTGCAAGAGTCATCACAATTGTAGATGCCTATGAAATAATGATAAATGGTAGAGTCTACAAGGATCCTATTAGCCATGAAGAAGCTATAAAAGAGCTACTTAAAAAATCAGGAAAAAAATTTGATCCTGATTTAGTAAAGAAATTCATCTCTATGTTTTAAAAGAGCACATAAGTGTTCTTTTTTATACAAAAAAAAGTTAAAACTATAAAGTTTCAACTTTTAAATTTCAGTGGTCGGGAAGACAGGATTTGAACCTGCGACCTCTTGGTCCCAAACCAAGCACTCTACCAAGCTAAGCTACTTCCCGAAATTTTATGGCACGCCCAAGAGGATTCGAACCCCCAGCCTCTTGATCCGTAGTCAAACGCTCTATCCAGTTGAGCTATGGGCGCACATTTATGGCGGTCCCGACGAGAATCGAACTCGCGATCTCCTGAGTGACAGTCAGGCATGTTAACCGCTACACCACGGGACCATTAATTGGGCAGCAAATAAATTATAACACAACCAAATATCTAATACAACAATTTTTTAACCGTTATTTATTTTACCAAAAAATCGTTCTTAAAGCAAGCAATTTGAACTGTTAAATTAATCTTTATAATCGAAGTAATCAAAGTAAAAAAATATTAAATAGCTAACATCAATTTTAAAAGTGATGTTAGCTATTTTTTTACTAAATTATTCTTCTATTTTTTTTGGTAATACTAAATTTAACACTATTCCTATTACTGCTGCCAAACTCATCCCACTCAAATTCACAGCTCCGTTTAACGCAAATCCTGCTCCACCTAGACCAATTACTAACATAGTGGCTACAATGATTAGATTTCTCATATTTCCTAAGTTAACCTTCGCTTTAACTAAAACTTTTACCCCGTTACCTGCAATTAAACCATATAAAACTATTGTCATACCCCCAATAACTGCCCAAGGAATACTGTTAATAAACGCTTGAATATATCCAAAGAATCCTAACAATATTGCAAATATTGCAGCAAGTCCAGTAACATATACACTCCCAACTCTAGTCATTGCTACAACACCAGTATTTTCTCCATATGTTGTATTTGCTGGTCCACCAAGTGCTGCACTGACAAAGGTAGCAATACCATCACCCATTAATGTATTTTCAAGACCCGGATCACTTAAAAAATCTTTTCCAGTTACTTCACCAAGTACAGTGTGGTCACCTATATGTTCTGCAATAGTTACAAAAGCAATTGGTGCAAACATTAATACTGCATCAAAATCTAGGCTATATGTTCCTATAAATATAAAATTAGGAGCTTGAAAGAGATGATATCCATCAAATGCTGTAGAAGGATCTACTAATCCAAATATAATTGCAAAGACATACCCTACAAAAATTGCCATTAAAAAAGGTACGAGTCTGAAAAAGCCTCTACCTAGTAAACTAACAATGACAACTGTAGCAAAAGTAATAGTTGCTACAAGTGGAATCTCCCATCCAGAAGCTCCATCAAATCCTGCACTTTGAATTGCAATTGGTGCTAAAGATAATCCGATAATAATAATTACAGGTCCAATAACAACAGGTGGTAATATTTTCTTAATCCAACCATTTCCAGTAAATCTAATAACAGTAGCTACAATAACGTAAATAATACCAACTACCATAAGTCCAACATATGCACTACTAAATCCATTCACCGCTCCAGCAGTGGAAATTGCTCCAATATATGCGAAACTACTTCCTAAGTAAACTGGTACTTTTCCTTTTGTACAAGCGATATAAATCAGTGTCCCTATACCAGATGCCACTAAAGCAACTCCAACATCAAGTCCTGTCAGCAAAGGTACAAGTACTGTCGCTCCAAACATTGCGAATACATGTTGTAAACTAAGTACAATCCATTTAGTTACACTTTTTGGTTTTTCTTGAATCCCAATTACTAAATTCTTTTCCATTTTCTCTCTCCTTTTTTGTTTTGTTTTCCAAAAAAAAAAAAAAAACTTGGATGAAAGACATAGAATAAAGAAATTTATATCAAGAATAAGATATATTTCTCTTCTTGTCTCTCTAGTCTGCCCGCAGGTTTTCTAATTAGAATATTATCACATATTCCAATACATTGTCAATGAATAAAAAATAATTCATAAAAAAAGAGCAAAATGCTCTTTTTTTATTCTAATTCACCTTGCCAAAGTCCATGAAGATTGCAAAACTCTCTAGCATATACTTCTTTTCCTTTAGCTACTTCAAATTCAGCTACTGGTAAATCACCAGGTTTTAAATCTTTTTTCATAACCATAGCCCCATCAATATATAATTCTATATATTCAATCCAATGTACATCTGTCATTGGATGATGAGATGGTTTACCAACAGTAACGCGGTATCCATTTTTTAATTCTTCAACATAAGGTACATGTCTTTCTTCGTTTACATTTCCTGTTAAAATTTCCAAAATAACTCCTCCTTATTAATATACTTTATTATATGTCATATTCATAAATATATCAAATATAATACTATTCATATGTATAATTTAATAGTATAATATTGGTTGAGGAGAGTGATAAATTTGAAAATAATAAGCACAAAAAATGCACCAGCCGCAGTGGGTCCTTATTCACAAGGAGTTCTTGTAAATGATACTTTATATGTTTCTGGCCAAATACCATTTGTCCCTGAAACTATGACTTTAATTAGTGACTCAATAAAAGATCAAACAAGACAATCATTGGCAAATGTTCTAGCAATCGTTAAAGAAGCTGGACTGAAAAAAGAAAATATCATCAAATGTGGTGTATTTATGCAAGATTTAGGGATGTTTAAAGATATGAATGAAGTATATGCAGAGTTCTTTGGTAATCACAAACCAGCAAGATTCGCTGTAGAAGTGAGACGATTACCACTAGATGTATTAGTAGAAATTGATGCAATTGTAGTTAAATAAAAAATGAGGAAAATTCCTCATTTTTTTTATTTATTCTTGTAAATCTTTATTTGGTTCATCTTTTGGTAATTCATCTGGTTCTGGTTTTTGTTTTCTTGGTTTAGCAACTTCAGGAGCTGCTTCTTCCACTTTTTCTTCTACTTCTTCATTAAAAACATGATTTTCACTATATTTATGATATTCATCTACACCACGTCTGACAAATCTAAATACATATGGTCTAAATACGTAAATTGCGAACCATAAATATGTCGGTACTAAGAATATTGCTGCAGGTCCAAACAAAATTAACGTAGTCCATGTCCATTTCGCTAAATTTCTCTTCTTACAATAATTCCATACTAATAAATAGATTAAGAAATACCAGAAAATTAAGAAAAGGAAGCTTAATCCTACATAGAACCAACTCGTTGAATCTACTCCAATAATTCTACCAACAAATAAAGGCAGATTTGTTACTCTTGCGTAACTAAATGGTACCTTCCATGCTGTTGCTCCTAGAGCTACTGCATCTTTCATTGTTCCTACGTCTTTAAAATACTGAATAAATCTCAATAAAAGATAAAACATTTGTTGAACGAAAAATACTGAGAATATTAAGAATGCTGCTGTTTCATACGGTCTTTTAACATTAACTAGATCTTTTTTCTCTTCGTTAATAACATCTTTTAATCCCATAAAAAAAATCACCTCTCTCTAGCAATAATATATCACATAATTAGAATTCCTTCAATTATTTATTAAAAAATGTACAAAAAAATACTTATCTTTTGATAAGTATAAACGATCTTATGGTGACCCGTACGGGATTCGAACCCGTGAATGCATGCGTGAAAGGCATGTGAGTTAAGCCGCTTCTCCAACGGGCCATGTAATGGCGCCCAATCTAGGACTCGAACCTAGGACCCCATGATTAACAGTCATGTGCTCTAACCAACTGAGCTAATTAGGCGTATATTGGTCTTAACCATATATTACAAATATATATTGATATATTTAGATAAAAATAAAAAAGAAAGAAGCCTGGCAACGTCCTACTCTCGCACGAATGTACTACCATCGGCGCTAAAGTGCTTAACTGCTGTGTTCGGTATGGGAACAGGTGTGTCCACTTTGCCAAAATCACCAGACTATTCTTCCAAAACTGGATAATACTGTATTTTTATAAAAAGTTAAGTCCTCGATCTATTAGTACCAGTCAGCTTCATACGTCGCCGTACTTCCACACCTGGCCTATCAACCTCGTAGTCTACAAGGGATCTTACTTCAAATTGAATGAGGAATCTCATCTTTAGGTGGGCTTCACGCTTAGATGCTTTCAGCGTTTATCCCTTCCACACATAGCTACCCAGCTATGGGCCTGGCAGCCCAACTGGTGCACCAGGGGTGTGTCCAACCCGGTCCTCTCGTACTAAGGTCAGCTCCTATCAAATTCCTAACGCCCACGACGGATAGGGACCGAACTGTCTCACGACGTTCTGAACCCAGCTCGCGTACCACTTTAATGGGCGAACAGCCCAACCCTTGGAACATGCTCCTGCTCCAGGATGTGATGAGCCGACATCGAGGTGCCAAACTCCTCCGTCGATGTGAACTCTTGGGAGGAATCAGCCTGTTATCCCCGGGGTAACTTTTATCCGTTGATTGCCAACCTTTCCATTCAGAAATTGGCAGTTCACTAAGACCTACTTTCGTACCTGCTCGACATGTACGTCTCGCAGTCAAGCTTCCTTATACCTTTACGCTCTTCGAATGATTTCCAACCATTCTGAGGAAACCTTTGTGCGCCTCCGTTACTCTTTAGGAGGCGACCGCCCCAGTCAAACTGTCTGCCAGACACTGTCCCCCCGGCTACACACCGGAAGGTTAGATAACTAATGTGCGAAGGGTGGTATCCCAACGATGACTCCACCGAAACTAGCGTTCCGGCTTCAAAGTCTCCCACCTATTCTGTACATCACACACCAACTATCAATATCAAGCTACAGTAAAGCTCCACGGGGTCTTTCCGTCCTGTCGCGGGTAACCGGCATCTTCACCGGTACTAAGATTTCATCGAGTCTCTTGTTGAGACAGTGCCCAAATCGTTACGCCTTTCGTGCGGGTCGGAACTTACCCGACAAGGAATTTCGCTACCTTAGGACCGTTATAGTTACGGCCGCCGTTCACTGGGGCTTCAATTCATACCTTCGCTAATGCTAAGTACTCCTCTTAACCTTCCAGCACTGGGCAGGCGTCACCCCATATACATCATCTTACGATTTAGCATAGAGCTGTGTTTTTGATAAACAGTCGCTTGGGCCTATTCTCTGCGGCTCTACAATGTAGAGCTCCCCTTATCCCGAAGTTACGGGGTCATTTTGCCGAGTTCCTTAACAAGAGTTATCTCGCGCGTCTTTAGATTCTCTCCTCGTCTACCTGTGTCGGTTTGCGGTACTGGCACCATATAAATTAACCCTAGAAGCTTTTCTTGGAAGCATAGATTCACATGACTTACGTCGTCACGCCTCAGCCTTCACGTGATACGGATTTACCTATATCACAGCCTAAACGCTTAAACCACAATCCACTAAGTGGCCCATGTTATCTTTCTCCGTCACTCCATCAGTTTAAATGGTGGTATAGGAATATCAACCTATTATCCATCGGCTACGCTTTTCAGCCTCACCTTAGGCCCAGACTAACCCAGAGCGGACGAACCTTCCTCTGGAAACCTTAGACTTTTGACGGTAGGGATTCTCACCCTACTTTTCATTACTCACACCGGCATTCTCACTTGTTATCGCTCCAATAGTCCTCACGGTCTAACTTCTCCGCAATAACAACGCTCACCTACCACTCGTATTAAAATACGAATCCGCAGTTTCGGTACCATGTTTAGCCCCGGTACATCTTCGGCGCAGAATCATTCGACTAGTGAGCTATTACGCACTCTTTAAAGGATGGCTGCTTCTGAGCCAACCTCCTAGTTGTCTAAACAACTCCACATCCTTTCCCACTTAACATGGATTTAGGGACCTTAACTGGCGGTCTGGGCTGTTTCCCTTTCGACCATGGACCTTATCACCCACAGTCTGACTGCTGTACATATAAGTATGACATTCGGAGTTTGATTGATATCAGTATCCCGGGATGGGACCATCAACCATTCAGTGCTCTACCTTCATACCACTAATTACAACGCTAGCCCTAAAGCTATTTCGGTGAGAACCAGCTATCTCTGCGTTCGATAGGAATTTCACCTCTAGCCACAAGTCATCCAAACATTTTTCAACATATCCTGGTTCGGTCCTCCATTGGGTCTTACCCCAACTTCAACCTGCTCATGGCTAGCTCACGCAGTTTCGGGTCTACAACAACATACTAATTCGCCGGTTAAGACTCGCTTTCGCTTCGGCTCCACTCCTCAAAGTTTAACCTTGCATGTTATTGTAACTCGCCGGTTCATTCTACAAAAGGCACGCTATCACCCATTAACGGGCTCTAACTTGTTGTAAGCACAAGGTTTCAGGATCTTTTCACTCCGTTCCCACGGTTCTTTTCACCTTTCCCTCACGGTACTGGTTCACTATCGGTCAATTGGTAGTATTTAGCCTTACGAGATGGTCCTCGCATATTCCGACAAGATTACTCGTGTCTCGCCGTACTCTTCGTCTAACGGAGATTTCATGATTTCGCTTACTGGACTCTCACCATCTATGGTTTGCTTTCCCACACAATTCAACTATCATGAAATTTTGTAACTCCAAAGTTAGAACAGGGCTGGTCCCGTTTCGCTCGCCGCTACTCGGGGAATCGCTGTTGCTTTCTTTTCCTACAGGTACTAAGATGTTTCAGTTCCCTGCGTATACCTCCCATTACTGGGTACTAGTTCTTCAAACTAGTGGGTTCCCCCATTCGGAAACCTCGGGATCACTGCCTACTTACGGCTACCCCGAGAATATCGCTGTTCGTCGCGTCCTTCATCGGCTCCAATTGCCAAGGCATTCACCTTGCGCTCTTAATTTCTTAACTTTTTACAGTATTATCCACTTTTCAAAGACCTTCTTTTTAGAAATAAAAAAGATGAGAAAGACTTGTAAGTCTTTCAAAACCAAATAGAACAATGTAATGTTTGTAGTTTAGGTAAAGAATTGATGTATCAAATGTATCTTTCTCCCTAGAAAGGAGGTGATCCATCCCCACGTTCCCGTAGGGATACCTTGTTACGACTTTACCCTAATCATCTATCCCACCTTAGGATGCTCCGTCCAGTAAACTGGTTAAGCCACATACTTCGGGTGTTACAGACTCTCATGGTATGACGGGCGGTGTGTACAATCTCCGAGAACGTATTCACCGTGGTATTCTGACCCACGATTACTAGCGATTCCAACTTCATGAAGTCGAGTTGCAGACTTCAATCCGAACTGAGACCGGTTTTGAAGGTTAGCTCCCCCTCGCGGGTTGGCAACTCTCTGTACCGGCCATTGTAGCACGTTTGTAGCCCAGGTCATAAGGGGCATGATGATTTGACGTCATCCCCACCTTCCTCCAGTTTATCACTGGCAGTCTCATTAGAGTCCTCAACTTAATGTTAGCAACTAATAATAGGGGTTGCGCTCGTTGCGGGACTTAACCCAACATCTCACGACACGAGCTGACGACAACCATGCACCACCTGTCATTCTTGCCCCGAAGGGAAACTGTATCTCTACAGCGATCAAGAAGATGTCAAGACCTGGTAAGGTTCTTCGCGTATCTTCGAATTAAACAACATGCTCCACCGCTTGTGCGGAGACCCGTCAATTCCTTTGAGTTTCAACCTTGCGGTCGTACTCCCCAGGCGGAGAACTTAATGCGTTAGCTTCAGCACTGGGTAACCCCAACACTTAGTTCTCATCGTTTACGGCGTGGACTACCAGGGTATCTAATCCTGTTTGCTCCCCACGCTTTCGTGCCTCAGCGTCAGTTCCGGTCCAGTTAGCCGCCTTCGCCACTGGTGTTCCTCAATATATCTACGCATTCCACCGCTACACATTGAATTCCACTAACCTCTGCCGTACTCAATTCTGCCAGTTTCAAATCACTCTCCCCAGTTAAGCTGGGGGCTTTCAGATTTGACTTAACAAAACGCCTACGCACGCTTTACGCCCAATAATTCCGGATAACGCTCGCTCCCTACGTATTACCGCGGCTGCTGGCACGTAGTTAGCCGGAGCTTTCTGGTTAAGTACCGTCAGCACAGAATCATTTCCTAGACTGTGTGTTCTTCCTTAACAACAGAACTTTACGATCCGAAGACCTTCATCATTCACGCGGCATTGCTCTGTCAGGCTTTCGCCCATTGCAGAAAATTCCCTACTGCTGCCTCCCGTAGGAGTCTGGGCCGTGTCTCAGTCCCAGTGTGGCTGTTCATCCTCTCAGACCAGCTATGCATCGTCGCCTTGGTAAGCCGTTACCTTACCAACTAGCTAATGCAGCGCAAGACCATCCCACAGTGGTGCTTGAAAGCACCTTTAAATATTAGACCATGCGGCCTTATATCTTATCCAGTATTAGCCATCGTTTCCAATGGTTATCCTCGTCTGTGGGGCAGGTTTCTTACGTGTTCCTCACCCGTTCGCCACTAACTTACCCCCGAAAGGGTTCGTTCGTTCGACTTGCATGTATTAGGCATGCCGCCAGCGTTTATCCTGAGCCAGGATCAAACTCTCCATAAATTTATGAATTGTTTAAATCTTTGCTATTTTAAAAATGTATTTATCCTAAACTCAATTTTTACTTGTTCTATTCAGTTTTCAAAGACCTAATTGGTCGCACAATAATATCAGCGTGCGTATAATATTCTACTATAATTAGAATACTATGTCAACACTTTTGATTAATTATCGTGTGTTTTGTATACTTCTTTTTTGCACCGCATTTTTAATGAAAAACAATGGGCTGCAATGAAGAGTATATTATCTTTGCTTATCAATGTCAACACTTATGTAAAAGTTTTTTCAAGTTAATTTTTACAATAATATTTCAATTAATTGAGCATAAATAAACGGTGAATAAAAACCATTTCGGTCTTATTTCGCCGCAATTAAAAGTATATAGAATTCTAGCTTATTTGTCAATAACTTTCTACCTTTTTTTTCATATAAATCGTTATTTGAATTATATATCCCTATTTATATATAAAAAGGCCCCAATTATAGGGCCCTTTATTTCTATATTATATATAGTCTAAAATATCTGTCTTTTTAATTAGTTCCTTTGTCCCTTTATATCTATCAACAAATTCAATAAGTCCATCAGATGAGTCCTTACCAACTATTACTCTATAAGGTATTCCAATCAGATCAGCATCTTTAAACTTAACTCCGGCTCTCTCAGCTCTATCATCTATTAAAATATTGATGCCTTTCTTTCTTAAATCGTTATAGATTTCATAAGCTACTGCTTTTTGAGTTTCATCTTTTGTATTGACTGGTATGATGTGCAATCTAAATGGAGATATCTCTATTGGCCACAGTATTCCGTTTTCTGTTGAGTGTTGTTCTACACTCGCCATTAACGTTCTACTTATACCAAGACCGTAACAACCCATTATCATTGGTTGTTGCTTTCCTTCTTGATCTGTGAATTTAGCGTTCATTGATTCACTATATTTAGTTCCTAGTTTGAAGATATTACCAACTTCAATACCTTTAGCCACCATAAGTGGAGCACCGCATTTAGGACAAGCGTCTCCCTCGTTAAGTCCACTATGTTCTTGATTAGCGGCATATGAACATTTCTCACAATATGTGATGTTGTCTTCTCCTACTTCACTCATAACCATAAACTCATCAGCTTCATCTCCGCCAATTTGTCCAACATCACTGCTGACAATTCTTGTGTCTAAGCCACATCTTTTAAAAATATCAATATAGGCTTTTGTGAAGAGGCGAT